>Ga0325400_1000275_pt1 | contig 35020 bp, 22 predicted proteins | sample PopdelMetagenome_2_FD_205662 | JGI IMG/M metagenome (GOLD analysis project Ga0325400, IMG submission 205662) | Populus deltoides microbial communities from Bellville, Georgia, United States - Xylem-PdKOR-R1 | ecosystem: Host-associated > Plants > Phyllosphere > Stem > Wood/Secondary xylem...
CGGGGAATCGCATGAGAAGACGTGAAGTTAGGCGTCACCCAAACGTCACCTTCCATTACTTTTTTATTATTATTATTACCAGATTTTCAATATTATGAACCCTAGATAGAGCATTGGGATCCAGCTGGCGTAGGGAACGTTTGTTAACGCTGCTCGGTTGTGTTTTAAAAAATTTAAATTTTTTTTTTATTAAAATTTAATATGATTTGTATATTTTAAATTGTTTTGATGTGCTGATGTTAAAAATAATTTTTAAAAAATAAAAAAATATTATTAACATATATTTTAGCATGAAAAATTATTTGAAAGACACCCATAATCATACTGCCAAACGCGCTCACTTATTAAAATGCCGGATAAATTACATGTTCCATCCAATCCAGTCCAAAACACGATTTCGCTTCCATGCTCTCTCATCTATTAAAATGCCGGATAAATTACATAAACAAATCAAAGGGCTGTGCTGGCTTTTTATTTATTTATTTATTCTATATGTTCTCGCTTTTGTTTTCAATTTTTCTAAACAAGAAAAAATATGTCAAATGATGTTTGTTTTGATTTTTAGTTTTCAAATTATTAAAATCTGGCATCGAAAGAAGTAGTTTTTAAAAGTGAGTCAAATCGGTTTGACTGGAATCATATTCATATCAGAGGATCGAGTTGCTACCGGGTTCAAGGGAGGTCAGGCAGGGACCCCTTAAGAATTTAAGGGTTAGAGGATTAAATTGAGATAAAGATAATTATTTGGTAGTTTCGGTAAAAATATATTAAAATAATATTTTTTTTTATTTTTTTAAATTTATTTTTAATATTAACATATCAAAATAATAAAAATAATAAATTAAAACAACAATTAAATATAAGAATGTGATTAGTTAAAATAAAAACTTTTCGTTTTTACTTACAAAAATCAAAATAATATTTTTTTATTTTTTAAAATTTATTTTTAATATTATCATATAAAAAAATTTAAAAATACTAAAAAAATAATTTAAAACAAAAAAATTAAATTTTAATAAAAAAATAAATTACAACTCAATCTTAAACACCCCTGAAATCTTGAATGTGAGAGGATCTATCAAGCTCGGACATAAATCTGAAGCGCCTAATGGGCGGCCATGGACAGAAAATTCGAGGCCCTAATAACCTCCCCTGTTTCAAAAACTAATTATTTCATCCATTTTGTGTTCTTTTTTAATTTAATTTATTTTTCTATTTAAAAAAATAGAAAAAGGGAAAAAACTAAATGATATTACGAAGACTGAATTTCGAAATAAAATAATATTAAATTAAGCATAATCAATACTAGTCAAGGAATTAAATAATTAACTTATGAAGCAAGGGGGACTAATTAATTCATTTCTCAAAACTAGCGGGACCAGCTTATAATCTCACAGATCACAAGCTCAAGTGCTGCAGCTTTCAATGGAAGTTCCACCATCAGATTTCCCCCAACTCGCTCATTACGCCTTGTGAATCGCCTCTCTAAGTAGATTCTAATTAAACTACTATCTAAGCTGAAAAATTCCAGTGTCGAATCATACATGAAAATTCACAAAGGCCGTCGTCATATTTTCAGTGAAAAGGCACTAAAATGTAGCCCAACAAAATTCCCAGCTGCATGCTATCGAAATACAACTTATTTAACAATTATAGAACGGGCAAAGCCTTCATTGAGCACCCCATTAAAGCCCTTATCAACTTAACCTGGACATTACATACCATGCAAATAGATTTTGCATTACCCACTAAACTTCCCTAAGCACGTCACCCAACATACCAGAAATTCAACATCCCGGACTGTTTTAAGGAATTTAGGCCTGATCCCTAATTCGGGGCACATCAAATAATTTCAAGAGGACACGTTAGATCTTTTTCCAAACCTCCAATCAGAATTGCCTAGGATTTCAGAGCCTGCATCATTCCAAGGAATCCTCTTCTCTTATCTTAGATCATTTGTGCCGCCTGACAGGTGATTGGGATCTTGATCTCCTCCTGCAAGAAATTAGCACTGCTACTGAACCAGGCAATATTGCAATTCACAAATCAGAAACTCGATGCTTTCACCTTTGCAGCATATGGTTGTGCATGTCTCAGAAACACTAACACAATCTTATTCTTGAAGATTGCATGGCAACATACCTTGTGGTCTCAAAAGAAGAGTAGGGAGAATGCCTGCGCTGGGAATGCTTGCTATGAGGTGACCGCGATACTTGTCTAGAAATGAAAGCAGCCATCATACTTATTTGGTGAGTTGAAAACACACAACTGAACAGAGAAATACTTAGCCTCGTTCTGAATCAAACTCTACAAGAATTTCCGTTCATGTAAACTTTTTTTGCTACTACTAACATAACAAGGATGTATATACATACTATCAAACACCATCTAGCGTTAACCAAAAAAGCTAATGTAACAATATTTTATCTCTCCAACTAGGAAAGGTAGAAATGTTCATTTAAATTTTAAAAATAATAATAATTTTCTACCAGAAGAGCATAAAATTATAAATTATTTAATTATATCTTTTTCTAACTAAAAAAAAAATTAAAGTGGCCACTTGGATTGAGCAAGTGCTAACCTAAATCATGAAACAAAGTGATGCTTTGCTAAAAATCCATTTAAGTCAATGTCTGGCTATGCTCTTAACAGACTTATTCTATGATATTTTCATGTGTGGGGTAGTTGACAAAAATAAAAATGTGCCATGTTCTCAACAGAGGTTGCAAACTACAACCAGGTCAAGACACACATTGCTTTAGAGATACAAGAAAAGGAACTACATTAGGGGGGGGAGCGATGAATGATTACATACAATGAACATGTTTACTGAAGACATGAAATGCAATATGCAAAGATGAAATCATATAATGTTGACAAACATGACAGAGCCAACAGTGAGATTGAACCTCACATATACTAGAAATAGAGCACACAAAAAAAGTGCCTACAATCTTGTTCCATAGTTCAGTATCTTTGGATCATTTAACCACATGCTGGCTCCATATGCTATCAACAAGTCAAAACATGTCTACTTGATGATGGAATATGCAAAATTATTATGTATCTGAAACATTGAAGTCTACTTGATACTGATAGAGGCACAAGTATCTCTCATATATGCCTACACCATCTAAAAGTACAAAGATGGTAAGATTGCAGCTACTTTTCTCCCCATAACTCTTGATTTTCCCTTTCTTGCTCTTGATAAAAACTCCTAATTTTCTTCTCAAAAATGGCAAACAATTTCAACTGATTTAATTGTTTCCATTCAAAGAGCGAGCTAGCTGGGTTACTTTATCAGAGCATGCATCAAGAAGAGCAGACTTGAACAATATATCACAGGAAACTTCACTAAAAATTGACCATGAAAAAAATCACTAGAGAAAATCATATTACATTTTGAATTGCTGATGAGAAAAGATCAAAGAATCCACAAAGCATTTAAACGAACAAAAACCTGGGTCCAAACAAGCATAGTAGCTTTGAATTAAACTGCAATTTACCCTTTTTTTCATACTAGTTACATGAAGAGGGACACATTTTATTTTCATGATAGTACCACAGAAGAGTTTTGAGTGTTCAAATGTGTGGAGAAAAATAAAAACATGGGAGACATGATAAGAACAATGAACTTCTGATAAATGAGTACCTTCTTCTAGATCTGACAGGTGATGGTGAAGAACGTCGTTTCCTTGAATGTTTCCTGCAGTACACAACAGAATATAATCATCCACACTGCAAATCCAGGAAAAAAAAAAAAAAAAGGAACAGACTGGATCTCAGAAGTGAACCTCTTAGAATCATCTGAAGCTTCATCACTTGAATCATTGTCCTTGCTGTTTCTACCCCTACTGCTGATTGATGAGGAGCGTGTTCTCTTGTGCTTGATTGAATCACTGGTAGGTTTATGTCTTGCTTTGTCTTCCTCCTTTTCCTTTGTGCGGTCTCTCTTTCTGATGGCATTTTCTTTGGCACTAGATCTGTGGGGTTTTTCTTCCTCTTTCCTGTCCTCCTTGACTTCAGGATGAGATGACCTTCTTCTTGATTCTGGTTCCTTTGCACTAGCTCCTGTCTTATCATTTCGCTCTTTCTTTTTCTCTTTTGAACCATTCAGATCATCTGTTTTTTCCTTGCTTGGATGCTTTCCATCCTGTCTCCCGTGACCATCATTCCCCTTCTCATCTGCCCTACTCCCACTACATCTAGTTTCATGTCGACTGTCTTGATCTGACCTCACCCTGGTACCCCTAGTATGAGAATAATCGACCACAGATTTTTCCACACTGACACTCTCACCAAGTGGTTCAGATTTCATTTTGGCATGTTCTCCAATTGTAGCTTTGGATGCAGCCTTGTTATTGCTTTCTATTTTTTCTTCTCCATTGACACTAATTTCAACATGTCTGGCTCCAAAGACCACCTCGGAATGCACATGCTCGCTCAACTCACTAAAAGCACCATTGATTTTATTATCAGACCCAATTGAACTTGTTTTGCTCAGATCACTCTCTAAATTTGTAGCTCCAGTGTTCTTTACAAGTTCTATTTGTGAATTGCCATTTTCAGCTGCATCATTATCTTCAGCAATCTCTGGAATGGCCAATGGTTGAACCACAGAATTTTTCCTCGAATTTGATACGCTGGAACTCTGGATTTCATCGTCATCTTCGTCAGAGGCATAGTTGGCGAGACCCAAAACATTTCCAGGGGAGCTGGAACTAGATTTTTCATTGACATCTTCATTCTCAAATTCCTTGTTTCCAACAGGAACTAGAACCTTTGCAGAAGCCTTTAGAGTTGAGATAGCTGGGTGAGATGGGGATGATACCTTTTGATTTGAAGCAGCTGGTTGGTGCTCAACTGCAAAGCCGAAAAGGGCCATCATAGACAAGATTTTGAAGAGAGGAATGGAGTTAACATTTGTGGGTAGTTACAGAAAGATATGTAAAGATATGGATAAAGACTTAGATGTTATGGCATTATTACCTTCAACCATCAGATCATCTTCATCAAGAACTTTCGTTGCAATTTCATCAAACAGCTCATCAGTAACCTAATCAAAACATGGAGGTTACAACTACCAAAGAGAGAAGTTAATTAAAAAAAAACAATAGAATTTATGCAGCTGTAACCTTCAAAAGAACTTCAGTTAGGATACGTTTAATTTCCTGGTTAATAGCTGCAGTCCTGGCTGCTTCAGCATAATCCTGAAAAGAGCCAAAACAGAAAGACAAAGAATAAGGGGAAAAGGATGTTCATTGTTCAAAATCAAATGGAGAGCATAGCATGATAGGAAAATTGGAAAACTCATTGAAATTATCAAGAAACATCTAGCAAGGAAAAAGTCTTTGATCATGGGAAAGAAACACCAAAAGTACATTAAAGATCAAAAGATTAAGCAATAGAACCTCATCGTCATCCTTTTCTTCAGTAGAACTTGGGGAAATGCTTTCGCTACCTGCTTGATTACCCTTTCCAAATGATTTTTCAACACCTTCATCCTCAATAGATTGTGTTTCCTCTCTAGGATGCTCTAGAGAAGGCCTCATCATGACAGGGGCATTCTTAATTATTTCTTCTTTAAGCCAATTAGGCACAGAAGACTGGAAAATTTCTCACAACTCATTAGTAATCATTTTAGTTAAATGCAAAGCAGCCTAAGAGTGTACCCACCTTTTTTGGGCGTTCAGAAACATTAGAAACCCCATAAGCATCTGCGAAGCCTCCAGTAGGATGAAGTGCATTTCCTGCACCAAGACCATATGGCACACCAACTGGTGAAATTGTGGCCTGAAAACTTGTTCCAGGAAAGTTTCCAAATGGTGGTGCAGCATGCCCAGAAACAGAAGAAGGCACAGATATGGTAGGATCCTGCAGAAAAAAGTAGCAGTTATTAACACATCAGTGTAAAACCTCTAAAATTGAAGGAATATTTGCAATATTCACAAAGCCAGAACCAAAACCTGAGGCCCTGGTGGAAAAACTGGAGGAATTGGGGGATAAACTACACCAGTTGTAACAGCAGGATTCCAGGAACTAATTGAAGGCATGGGTGCAGCAGGGCCAAAGCTTTTCACAGTTCCTGCTGAATCATGATGCACAGCATAGCTTGATTGTACATGAGGATCATGATCAGAGTTGAAACCAGGTGCAAATTCCAAAGGCTGATTACTGAGGTTGGCTGTGGGATTAGCTGCCTGATTGCTGTATGCAAAGGGCTGGTCGGTCAAAACTGATCTACCAGCAGCAGGCAGTGATGGTGGGATATGATGCTGTCCTTCTTGAGCAGAGGAAATGGCCAAAGGCAATGATTTGTAAAGCTGCTCCTTTGGATCTTCAGTCTCTTCTTTACCTGCATACAATTAAGTAGCCAAACAGCAAAATTAAAAATGAACAATAACATATAAAAGCCACAAGAGAAATGGAAGTTTAACTTGGACATCAATAAGCTTGCTCCTAAATGTTCCGCACACAAAGTTCAATTCACTGCATGAATTCTATAGATTTTAATGTAGTTTTAGATATTAAAAATCATGGTAACATTGGACTTCATCCTCTCAAAAAACTTGTAACTCCAATAGGAGTTGATGTTGCTTTATCCTTTTTTTTACAGCAAGAACTGAAAACAAATTCTCCTTAAACCTTATTCATAGAAAAGGCAATACATCACCCGAAGCCACTTCGTCTTGCATGCCTTTTACATACAGATGGAAAAGTAGAAGTGTTAAAACAAGGTCTCATAGGAGCAGTTCTTGAACACAACCTTCACATGCAAGTACAATATGCTAAATTAATTATTACCTGTAACAGAAGAATAACTAGAAGGTACCTCCTGCTGATGAACAGACGGACTTGCAATTGAAGATGCAGCCCCACCAGTGTAGGGTCGGGGCCTATCAGAAACATATGAAGATTGTCCCATGTTGAAAGATGCATTCTCCTGTGGATAAGCTACCGGTGGCTGGTGCAAAGGAGTGCCTGAAACTGGAAACTGTTGATAGCCCGTTGCAGGAAATGGATGCTGCTGAAGACCTTGATAATGAGTATCGACAGTTTGCGGATACTGGTCATAATACCAACTTTGTTCTTCTGATCTGCTAACTGGTGTAAACTGAGACTGGGGATGCCGGTCGTCAGGTGACCCTTTTTTCGCAGCTGCCCATGCTCTGGCCTTAGCAGCCCAATCCTCCACATGGTTATTAGCTGCTATTAAAACATATCATCACAAAGTAAACCCCAAAAATAATTTAAAAACTAAAACTAAAACTCCTAGCAAGGTCTAGGTGGAGGAAAGGTTCATGTTGGTTAAGTATATATAATCCACAATGCTGATAGTAGACCGTCCAAACTCAGGCAATAAAGGGGGGGAAAGGGTGCCAAGAATTGCATTTGGATTTATGAGTAAACTAACCTGATGGATATTCCCAAGCTTGGTGCTGTCCCCAATTAGGATTCCCCCATTCCTGCAAGCAAACAGAAATAAATAAACATGCAATTGGTCACCAATTAATGTATCCCTCTAAAATATCATAGCGGAAAAAATAACCATAGCTTCACAGAGTGCAAAAGCATAAGATTAAGCATTGGGCGAATCACCTGAGAGTAAGGTTGTGTTGGTGGAGGCACGTGGGGGCGAGGAGGAGGGAAGTTGTGGCTTTGAGGGGGAAGGTGCGTAGGATAAGGATATGAAGAAGAGGGAGGAGGAGGTACAGGCCATTGCTGGGGAGGTGGAGGAGATGTAGAGTGGGATGGTGGTGGCGGTGGCGGTGGCTGTGGTGGATGGTATTGGAAATGGTTGGAGTACCATGTAGTGCTTCCTTGCGGTTGTGGAGGAACTGGTGGTCTTGGCTGGTGCTGGTGGTAGTAGTGGTAAGGATCCGCCGCCGATGGTGGCACTTGTTGTTGCTGTTGCTGTGGTGGTGGCGGTCTCATGTATCCGTGAAGCTGCTGCTGCTGTTGGTAACCGTCCATGTTTGGGTGTTCACTTCGCTCTTTGTGGGTTTTAATTATATGATTGCCTTCAAGAGATCCAAACAAGGGTTTCGCTTTCCGGACTAGGTTTGATGGCAAAGAAAACAAAAGAGAAGCGCTTTTTCTGAGTTTCTTTTCTTTTCTTTTCTTAAAAAAAAAAAAGAATAAAACACTATGAGTTTAGGATTGAGTTCTATTATAAATCCAAAAGAATTGGTTCGTGATGTAGAACCTATTAGGCTTGCATCATGATTAGCTTTCTATCCTGGCAGGCATAGCATTCAAGAGAATTGAATCCGATATATTAACTTAAGATCTAGATGTTACACTCAACAGAATTGGATATTGATGAGGAATTTTTGCTTAGGTCCGGTTTTAGATCCCAAGGCTAATAAGTTTATTGACGAGGGATCTTCGCTTGGGTCCGGTTTTAGATCCCAAGGCTAATAAGTTTGGTGTCAGGATTTATTAGACAGCTGAACCAAATATATTGGATTCGGACAAAATACATAAGCGAATTGTATCCTAACAATGGACCCAAGAGAAGTGGCTTCTTGTGCAGGACCCATTAGCATTGGATCGTGGTGTCATGATCCATTAGCCTTAAGTCCTGACGCAAAACTCATAGTTTTGGATTAGGTGAGGCTGCAAGATCACATTTGGGTCTTGACAACTGATCAAAGGGATTTGGGTTCTGATGCATGACCCATGAGAATTAGATTGTTACGAAAGACACATAGTTTTGGGTCAGGTGGAGCTGCAAGACCCAAGGGATTTAAGTTTGCACTCATGCCACACCCAAGCAATTTGGATGAAACGCCCGTTTCTAGCTCTAAGTTTCTTGAGTTTGGAAGGGGATCCCTGACCCAAGTTAATAATGATGATAATAATAATAATAATTGATTTTATCCTTCAAATCAATTATATGGTTTTTTATAGTAATAATAATTATTTCAAATTTAATAATATTCATGAATATAATAATATTTATAATATTAATAATAATATTAAATTTATCTTACCCAAGTTCTTATAGTTTTTAATCCCTTCAAATCAAATATATATTTTTTTCAATAGCAATAATATTTTTTCAAATTTATTAATGATAACAATAATTTTTAATTTTACTCTTCAAATGAAATCTATTTTTGTTTTTTAATATTAATAATATTTTTTTCAAATTTAATAAGTATTATATTAATGATTTTAACTATAATAAAAATATTAATATTTATAATACAAATAATAGTATTTTTAATATTAATTATAACAAAAATAATAATATTTTAAGACAAATAATAATATTTTTGATATCAATACTTTTAATTATAATAAAAATAATAATGTTTATAATACAAATAATTATATTTAGAAACTTAAGACCCAAGAACCTTGGGTCTTGATACTGAACTCAAGAGAATTGAGTCCTGATGCATGACCCAACATGCAATTCTACAGACCTTGGCGCTCATGTCTACACACCCCAGGCGGCAGGTCTTCAAACCCGCTTGCTTGGGTCTACAGTCAGGCGCACGTGTTTGACCCTAGCGCCCAGGGTTTGACAACCCCCTGTGCCAGGTGTCTGCAACCTGGGGTATGGCCAGGCACGCGAATCTGCCCCTAGCACCCAGGTGTGGTAGCCCAGCGCCTAGGGCCTACAGCCCCACCCAAACCCGAACTAATCATTTTCTCCCCAACCAAAAAGACAGCATCACCCCCTATAGTCTTTGCAACTCTTTGTGGAAAGGACAGCTTTGCCATTACACCGCATCAATTTACGATGCTTTTAGCAAAAAGCAAACTTAAACGGTGCAATCCACATTGAAATCATTCCCCGTCTATAATTCTTTCAAACAGTGTAATCCACAGTGAAAAAACTCACGGTCAACAATAATTAAAATTTACTAATGATGATAACAACAACAATAATAGTATTATTAATTCTTAATTTTACCCTACAAATCAAATCTATTTTTGTTTTTCAATATTTATAATATTTTCTACAAATTTATTAATTATTATATGAATAATATTAATTATAATAAAAATTATAATATTTATAATAAAAATAACGGTATTTTTAATATGAATAATATTAATTATAATAAAAATCATAATATTTATATCACAATAATAATATTCTTAATATTAAAATTTTAATTATAATAAAGATAATAATATTTATCGTATTAATAATAATATTAATTTATCTGACCAAAGTTTTTATAGTAATAATTTTTTTTAAAAAAATATTAACTATTAACGATAATGATAATAATAATAATAATAATAATAATAATAATAATTGTTATTTTTTTCATTTTTCTTTTTTAGAGGGTCTATAGACCCAGCTGTACGGATCTCCAACCCCTAAGGGGTCTGCAAAACCCAGGTGCAAGTCAAAAGAGACCCGAGGGGTGGGTTTGCATCTAGCGTGCGGGGCCATTGTCTAGAGTCTGCATCCTTACCATGCCCCACCAAACAAGTTTGTTATTCTTCGCTACCGGGTCTGCAGACCTAGAAGAGCGGGCTTACAACTTCACCATGCCCCCACCAAATAGTACAATCCACAGTGAAATCACTCACAGTCTACAGTAATTCACTCCACAGTACTAAACAGTACAATCCATAATAAAAACACTCAAAATACATAGTAATTCAGTTTACAGTAAAATACCGATCCCTTTTAGTTATAGTTAATTAACTTGGTGGACTTATGTATTTGGGTACTGTGGCGCTGATTTTTGGTTGAAAATAATTTTTTTTTAATTTTTAATTTTATATTTCATCACATAAAACCATTAAAAAATAATAATTCAATATTTTTTAAAATAAAATGCAAATTATAATTTTCCTTTTCCTTCTCTTTATTATAGAAAAGGAGAGCAAGTTGACCCCAAAAAAGAAAAAAGAAATTGACTAACTAGCATAAACGATTATCCACCAAAAATTCCCATTTCTAAAAGAAAAAAGCGAGAAAAATACAAGTGGGAATCACAGAGTTGAGCAGCAGGGGACATTGGATTCAGCAGCCACTTCGTTGCATTTTATATGCAAATCTGTTGAGTCAAGTTGTCTAGTGATTGATGCACAGAGATCAGAAGCATTAATGGTCAAACAATTCATCCCTTTATACCAAATCGCAAGATAGGTACCTTTAAAAAAAATTCATAACGAAAATCAACTGGAACCCAACTACAGCAAGGAGATGATGAAGATCAGCTCACCAAAACCGACAGTAATGCTTTACCTAGTTCCAAGTCTGGTAAATATATCACTGCATTCATGGTGAAGCAGTATAATCAATGTCTCATGTGGCCATGAGTGAAACACAATAAACATCTTTCTTTACTAAAATACACTCTTGCATCAGAGTTCCAAGAGCAGGGGTGTAAAGTTCTGTTCTTTTTTACCGGTAGATGAACAAACAATGAGCTGTAAGCATTCTGTATTGCGTGCCTTTCTTACTCGACAGACTTGGATAGCAGAAACTTCTCAGGCTATCCCTCTGGATCTCCCTTTCCTTGCTCCAAGACAGTTGAATTTCAGTTGATGATGAGCACTTCCAGCAGTGGTAAAAAGATGCCTGATGGAATAATTGAAAGAACGGAACAAAAGAAATATCTGGTACATCTATTATATGTCAGCGTGCCATGTTATCATGCCACAGCGTCAGCCTGTCGTCTATTCAATCGTGCATATAACCCATCCTGATGGAGAAGTTCCCTGTGACTGCCCATCTGCATGATGAAAAGGAAAGAATAATAATGGGGGCCCTTGCACCTTTTTACAAAATTTTGTACTAAATAAACTCGGTAGGATTGTGAAGAACGGTAAATGGAACCAGATAAAATGTCCTGAAAATTAAAATTGCCCGAGTTCGCAAGGAAGTATCTAGAAACCTATAGGCTTTTTCCATCGTCTACTTATTAATCCTAGTCTCGAATCTCTATTGTAAACTACGAACATTTTAACTCAAAATCTAGAAGAAACAAGGGATGCAGTTTCTCTCCACTTTGCAATCAGTAACAAATATGCCTGAATATTATTGGAAATAAGTTATTGTTGTGTCAACAATGTCCTCCTGTGGAACAAGGGGCTAGTAGCCATCTAACGCCAACTTTTTTCTCAGAAAAAAGAACAACAAAAAAACTGCAGTGACATTGAGAAATTATGTGATAAATATGCCTTCAAAGCCCTTACCTGAGGGACAGGTTCGATACATTTTTTTATTTGTGAGCAAGTAATAGCTTTGGTAGTGCAAAAAACAGGAAAAAACATGTAGTTAAAGAGGTTCGAAAAGAAAATTCCAACTTTCAAAATAATGATGGAGTTAATATTTAGGAATTCAGATGGAATTAACAGAGCACTGACCTCAACAACTTGACCACTATCCATTACCACTATCCGATCAGCAGCTTGTATGGTGGAGAGCCTGGGGAAAGAATACAAGCAAACTTCAACTCTCAATTAAGACACTTGAAAGTAGGTGGGTGCAGCAGACCAAGACCTACCTGTGTGCAATAACAATTACAGTTCTCTTTGCCATTGATTCACTTCTAACAGCACGAAGTACACCCTACAAGCAGATGGCAAATTGAAGTCATCAAGTTATTGACCTCACATATTCCACTCTTTTCTCTCTCAACCTTTTCTTTTCCTTTTGTTTTGGTTTATTTGTCGTGTGTTATTCCAAAGGAAGATACCTTAACATTGTGCTCACTCTCTGCATCCAGTGCACTAGTGGCTTCATCAAGGATCAAAATGGCTGGGTCTCGAAGAATAGCACGAGCAATGGCAATTCGCTGCTTCTGACCCCCACTGAGCAGATCATCATCAACAAGTGTTTCGTAACCATTGGGAAGAGACGAAATGAACTCATGAGCATATGCCTGCTTTGCAGCCCACTCAACATCCTCCTGTGTTATATCCCGTGTGCATCCATATCTAATGTTTGAACTGATATCCATGTGGAATAGTTTTGGTTCCTGTTTACAAGTATTCATAGTAAGGAGGAAATTCTTTGATTTTACTGGAATTCATTAATTCTGGAGGTAAATGAAGCACCTGCCCAACATATCCAATCCGCTCCCTTAACCACTTGATATCCAATTCTCCGAGAGAGAAGCCATCAATTAAAATCTGCAAGAAAAGTAACAATTACATAAGAGATTCATATTTGTTCATCTACCGCACTAATCAATAGATCATTGAAATGCAAGAGTATCATCTGCCAACAGCTCCCATTACAATCTTCAAGAGGCAAGCATCCATCAAAATTAAAAATCAAATGATGATTGCCCATGTTTAATGTGTAACTCTTGAATGAACCCAAACTAAATTTGAATAAAGGGGGGAAATAACTTCATGGTCAAGGTTCCTTTTTCAAATACAAGAAAAGAAAAGAAAAGGACAAAGGAAGCAGGCGCAGCCTTTAATAGAAACACAAGAAACATGAACATCATCTGAATCTCTGATTCTGGTGCAAGATGGGTTCGTCAAGTATTTGAGAGGTGAATTCTCTTGCTTATCTTTCTTCGATCTCAGAATACTAAAAAAATCTTTCTAGGCCTCTATTATTACAGCAAATATCACCGAGCATGATGTGGAGGATAAAGTTGTTGTAAGTCAAAGTTGAGAGCCATGCACTAGTTGTACCAATCACTAATGGTAACAGAATAATCCCTATGGAAAAATCAGTTTCGATGTGTTATCCATGCAAACTGGAGGTTTTTTACGTACCAATTTAGAATATACCTCTACTTACTTCCACAAAACAGAGTTCAAGGTCAAGTTTTTCCAGTCCTCTAAACTGATATAGTACAAGCAGGAAAACTATCTCCAAATTATTTGCAATTTTATTAATTTTTGATTTTGTCCTTATTTAGGAAGTTTTCTATTTGCAATAAAAAATGGAATTGATCGTCATGTTTCTCAAAACAAAGGAAATGACACAAAAGATGAAACACAAAATTATGGATCAATTAAGCACTCTCATAGACTTGCTTAAGAATAAGAAAGACATGAAAATAACATGATGCTATTTATAGGGATCTCGTATATATTCCATTCCAAAAAAAAACAGAGAGAAAGTTAGAAAAAATTGGCATTTAAGTAGGACTTTATTGCTACTGGGAATATATTTGTTTGGAGTTTATCCCTTTTTGGATAGGACTCTTTAGGGCTTTGGTGTAACAATATGAGCACAAATTTTCTATACGTACGACATCTATTTTCATGATCAATTGAAACAGGTGGATGGGGTGGGGGTGGGGGTGGGGGTGGGGTTAAAGAGGTGGGTTTTTTCTTGCTTATCCCTCTACATCAGGAAGTAGAGAAGGAACCTTGATGACTTTTTACCTTTTCCTTTTACAGTCTTGTACTTCATTTTGAAAAAGGTGCTGCTAATAATTAATCCTCTATTCAGCAACTGAGATTTAAACACCTTCAAAGGAACACATAGCATAGAATATAAGATTTCACCTTGATTTCCACATTTTCTTCTACGTTGATTATTCAATTCTAAAGTACCAAATCCTTCCATATCAGACAATAAATAAAAGTTGTTGGAGTCCTGTCACATGTCAAAACTTTTACCTGACCATTTGTTGGCTCATAAAGGCGAAGCAGCAGATTCACTATGGTGCTTTTCCCACTACCACTAAGACCAACCTAAGAGAAATTAGATGAGCAAATTATTAGCAATTATCGTCATTGAAGCAGGATTGGAATCAAAGAAACAACATTCTTACAATTGCAAGCACTTCACCGGGATGCACTGAAATGTTTACATGTCGCAGTACAGGAACCTGTTCAGATGCTAAAATGATTATTTTGTTTCAAAGCAGCATGATGACAAGCTTCAGAAAATTAGAACCCGGCATAAAAAAGTAAATATGACATCTAAAAATCTCTCCACGTTGTTTCCTTTCACATTCACCCATAGCCATACAGTTCCTCAAAGTACTCTCTTTTCTGGAGCATTCACTGCAATATAGGGTATGGAACTACTATACAGTTACAGTTTTAGCGCTATTTACAGTCATCAAAGAGTGAAGCATGAGAGGTTATGTCTTAAGGAAAAAATGGGCATGGAATCAGGAGGCAGAAGCATAATTGATGCTGAAGTTAAGAAACATACCATTTCTCTTGAAGGATAATAGAAAGCCACATTTACAAACTCTATATGTCCCATCAGCCTTTGCAACTTTAATCCTGTAAAGCAGTAAAGTCTAAAAAATCAAACTAATATAAATGGAAACAACTTAAATCCTGTACAGTAGCAAAATCTAAAAAATCAAACTATTATAACTGGAAATTCACCAGTAAATAAAATACAGGCAAGGAAGTTCTCTTCTGAATGCAATCTTTTGGCAGCCAAAGTGGCAGCTTTCCTTTGTGTTCTATGGATTTAGATATTGCTGAAAAATAAAAAAACTACATCTGTGCAAAAACGATACACCTTAGCAGATGATATCTCAAGGCAGTCTCTAAGGCCTATTGGTCAGAGACTTAAGAGTTATTTCATCAGTCCAACTCTGGACAAAGTTTCTCCCAACCCAAAGTGCCTAGTTGAAGGAAAAACCATCAAATCATCATAGAATGTCTGAAAGGTTTGCATTGAAAAACTACCCAGATATTGTAGAATGTCAGCAGTGTCAACTAAGAAACACTGAATTAATGCATTGTCCTCCAAATCTTTGATCCTCAATTTGGAAACCACTGATGCTTCAAACTCACAGGGGGGAGTTAGAATGCATCTCCCTTTTAATTGCTGCAATCTCACAAGAGATGGATTCATCCATGCATCCAAAAGAGCAAGAAAAAGGAACAGAACAAAATAAAAGAATATAAGTAAGCAAGATCCTATCAAAGTTCAAAACTGCTTGCCTTTTGATAAGAATTGGTCGCTTGGCAATAGATCCATCAATTGGAAGACCTTTTCGCTTGCCCCAATGGATTGCATCAGGGATGATAAATTATCCCCTACCCACCATGTAGAATATATCAGCCATTCGCTGTATAATATAAACTTTGTAAGTTGCTCTGCTGTAATATGACCAGCCAGAATAGACGTTCCTCCTACAAGCACCGCAATGACCTATAAAATAAAAACTGCCAAAATAAGCAGAAAGAGACTAAAAACCAGACCATGAAGTTTAGGTTTACTAATACTTTCAAGGCCAGATGCATTAACTTTCATAGTGGATCATTGAACACCTTACACTAGAAACTTCCATGAAACCACTCAAATTCAAAAGTTAGAAGATAGTTTGTTTGAAAAATTGACAACATGACAGACTAGATTTAAAAAATAGAAAAATGGACCTGAGTTGAGTGATAAAGAGTGTTGAAACTCAAATTCCAAAATCCATATGCAGCACTTTGTCGTAAGCTTATATTAGCCAATTTCTCCAGCCACAGCTTGTACCTATTGACCAATGATATAAAACATTTTTCTGCCAGAATCAATTTAGCTACAAAAAAAACATGTATGCCTGATGGCAATGTTTTCCATTTTCTGGGAGTGGCAAAGCTAAAAAGCAGATGTGCTCAAGCATATACAGGATTCAAAAGCATATTTACCTTCCAAGTTCAACCTTTTCTGTTCCATAAATACGAACTGTCCTCATCAAAGAGAATGTCTCTTGCGCCACCTACATAAAAATAATGCAAACCCATTTGTTGTGATATCATTAAGAAGAAAAAGGAACTCTTTCCTTCAATATCTAAAGGATGAGTTGTTTTATTCTACTTCATTAGCAGAAGCAGTGAACTCTTGAGTCAACTTCGCTGCCTTCTTCTGGTACCTAACAAAAAAGAAAACCAAGTTGAAGTAATAATCAGCAGTGTTCAAAAATAAGTCCATGAATAGAAAAGAGGGGATGATACAAATTATACATAGCCCAAATCACTGGTCTTTAAATTTGTGTGCATTGCATGTTGAAGTCACTAATCTAGAGTCAAAGCACATCATGTTTCTAGCAAAACAACAACCCTTAAGCTCAAGATTTCTAAGGCTATCACTCAACCTTTCTTTGTTAATTGACTTCAACTTGAACCACATGACTCCTAATTAAATCAGCCATTGCTTGTGTGGAAATATTCTTATTTGACTTATCATATGGTGCACCCACCAAACATCTTCATTTCAATCAAATCCAGTTTATGATCAACCACTTTCAGTAAGCCCATCTCAAGATTAGGGGGGGGGGGGGGGTCGGGAGGAAAAGATACAAAATCTTACTGGCCGTAGATCAGCATCACTGCTGCTAAAGTTGTGCATATCAACAGTGTGAATGAACCAAGTTTCCAGGACAAAATTATCAAGTAGATCAATGCACCTGTACCCTAGAACAGCGCAAAAGGAACACAAGTTCAATCATCATATTGTAAACAAACTAATAACTACTTTACCAGCAAATAACCTGTAGGACATTGCGCAATATCAAATTAAGATCATTGCCAATAACACGAGACACTTGCTGACAATCTGACCCAAGCCTACTTGTCAAATCACCGACTGTTTCATTGTCAAAAAATGATATATCCTACAACAGATACACCACAATCATAAGTTAATCCATAAGCCATTATATCCAAACAAGCACTGCCTGGAATCGCATTAGAGGACGTACAAATCAGTAGTGCTGATCAGAGTATAACAAACCTGGAGAAGAAGAGCAGAATATAATGTTTCCCTCATTCGCTTCACCTACAAAATACTACAGAAGTCAGAACGATACTTCACGGGAGATAGCGTTTCACAAAACAGCTCTTCTCTTCTCTAGTAGTATCTTGAAAAACTCAAGTCTAAACATCTTCTTTAAGCTAAGCAAGCAATTTTAGAATGTAACTCGGAACTACCAACGATATGAACTCTGGCATTGGCATAACACAACTGATAGGACCAACAAGTGAAATGCTAGTTTAGAAACCGGAGAGGTTAACCACCACGGAGTGACTCACCAGGATCATATTTGCAATGCCAAAACAACAACCCCGTATTCCACTGAATTTCAAATAAACAAGGCACAATGTCAGCAGCTGTCAAATTGAAAGCTCAATGTAGGAAATTGTTGCATTAACTATATATCAGACTGCCATGCTTTATTAGCATACAAGCTACAGGAGAAGGGGATTTTAGACCATACAAGATTTTAACCTGCAAATTCCAGCTACAACACATAGGGCAACCAAGAGACGCACATTTCGGTGGAATACTGCAACGGTTGCAGTCTGGGCTGAAAAGATCGATGCCGTTAAGAAATGCGGTACTGCGATTTCAGAAAGCTGAGCCCACCACAAGCACGTGCACAAATTAAGCACTACTCCTACTAGTTAAAATTAATTAATTAAATTCAAGAAAATCACACGCACTGCTGCAACAATGAGAGCAGTAAAAGCGGCGAAAATGACCCAACGATCCTGAGCCACAAGGTGCCACATGCGAGTAAGTGCACGCCACACGGTGACCGGTTTGGCCAAAATTTTAATATCCGCCTCATCAGAAAAGCTCCACCAGTTTCCTCCAGGCAAAATTGACGGAAGAAACTCGATAAATCTCCGAATCCTCTCGTTTAACTCAACACCTTCCTCTCTCTCCACCCGCTGCTCGCTGCCATAATATTGTTCCATGTTACTGCCATAGCCGTTTACTGATGATGATGAAGAAGAAGATGAAGATTTTGGGGGAAGTGGTCTTCTTCTATTATTATTATTATTATTATTATGAAGGGAAAATTGAAATCCGGTACCGGTGTCTAAACGGACGAGGTTCCTACAGGTACGGATTAGACGACGTTGCTTATATTTGTGGTGGTGAGGCGAAGAGAGACGGCGAGGCTTTATTAAGTTGACATTGCTGCTGCAAATCAGCACGGCCATGGATATATGATTGAAGAAATGGAGAAGTAAGAGGAGTGCACCGCTTTCTTCTCTTTTTGCAACTTTGCGTTGTGAAATTTGGTTGCCAAGGAGTGTTTCTTAAGCAAGTCTTCAGTTGAATTATTTGAGAGTCATTAATAACCATTGGATTAAAAATAAAGAGGTTATTAGACTGGTTAATTACCAAGCCGGTGGCAGCCCCTTGTAAACTGTTTCTTTCTTCCTTTTCCAAATTAATTTTTTATTCTTTAATTAATTTCTCCGAGAACCAGTGATCATCTCTATGGCTCGTTTGGTTTCGACATCTAGATTAGGGCTTTTTGAGTTTTAGGAAGAAGGGGGAGCTTTTTAGTTGCTGTTTTTTACTGCTATATGTTTTGTTGTCGTGGAGTTATGGACACCAGGAGCACAAGAAAGAGAGGATTGTTGATAGAGCTCGATGTCTGCTTGCTATTTGGACGTGAGGTGCCAAAAATTCGGGCTCACTGCAGCTATTAGCACGTGTATTTTTGATAAAAATAATTTTTTAAAATAATTTTTACTTCAAAATATATTAAAATAATATATATATATATATATATTTTAAATTTTTTTACACTAACACATCAAATTATCTAAAATTATTAAAAAAATAATCTAAAACAAAAAAATCAAAATTTTTTAGAAGCGCAGCTAAGCTGTAAAAATAAATGACTTATTGGTGTTTTTTAGAATTGTTATAACTTTTATAATTATAATTTGAATAAAAATTATTTTTAGTTTTTTCTTAACCAGTGTCTAAGAAAGAGTTTTCAGTGAAACTCATGTAAAATTATTTGGTTATTTTATTAACTAAATGATATTCATTCTATAATTATGGCAAAGCACAACCCCAATTAGGTAAACAAACGGACCTTTAATGGGAAGCACTAGGGTTATTTATAAAGATGGTAGCGCGGATTTGAGATGTAACTGTTGTAAATAATAAAGTTTAAAAGATTATTATTTCCAAAGGTTTTTTACTCTAAATTGAAATGATATTATCTTCTTCTTTTAAGTCTAAGTATTTAAATTAAAAATATTTTTTATTCCACATTGGCACAATTTTTTTCTTATGAACACAAAGTATCTATACTAATAGATCTCCAATCTCACATTGAAAAAATAAAATCTTCTTATAATGTTTATATAATGAACTTTGATATGGGCTAATAATTATGGAAAGATTGACATGGTCTTCCTAGTACGATTACATAACTCTTCAGGGATGGGATGAAAGTGACCTCAACAATAAGGATGGACGCGATTTCCTCAGGGCAATAACCCCACAACTCCAAAAAAATTTGACTTCATCCCTGCAATGCAATAACACCAATCTTTGTGTGATCTCAGCGTCATCTCAACGATTTGTTGGAAATATAAAGATACACTCGTACCTTGGATTCTTCTTGGTTTCAAGTAAGGGGTATATCCTACCAAGGTTAGGCAAAATTAAAGCTCGATTCCTATCAAAATTTGATAAATATTTTTCTAAGTATGAGCGTTGAACCCATACAAATTTTAAATAATTTTATAAGGGCTTCTGGACCTTGCATAAAATTTTTAGTATAGGCATTAGACTTATACAGATTAGGGAATTCCTCGATATTTTTCTAAGTACGGGTGTTAGACCCGTACAAAATTTCAAAACTTTTCTTAAGGGCTCGAATCCCGCGTAATTTTTATTATGGGCATTAGATCCATATAAACATCACATGTCAATATAGACATGAAAAGAATAAATTTTATAAAATAAAACAAAATATATGTTACATGGATAAACCCCACAGGACTGAAGCTATATACATGAGTAAGGGGAGATGGGGGAAAGTGAATAGGATATCTAACCAGGCTCCCCAACTAGATATTCTCCATGATGGACAGCAGCAACCCTGACAAGTAACACATCCAGAAAATAAAGCATCGAGACTAGATGGAAGGCAATACTAAAGTCTATATGAATTCTTCTTTATTGATTTAAGAAATACATGTTGGACATGACAAGAAAGATCTTGTCTCTAACTGTCTCGGACAAAGCTATGAACCCCCTAAAAAGTTCATAGAGCCCCCCGTAAGAGTTCCTCAAAGCCTTCAGCTGAGCCTAAGAACTCTAGGCTTCCTTCCTGACAGTGAGAAGCTCAACCCTCAGATCTTCTTAAGTGGTTTTCACTTAAAAAATCTTCCATTTCAGGATATTCACTTGATTATAAGTGACTTGAAGCAGTTTATCATTGGAGCCAAACTGAAAAACAACACCTTTTATTTGTTTCTTCAGTGATAACTAAACCACCTTGAGGCTCCTCAATTCAGCCTTCACAATAGCTTTATCCTCTTTTCGTCACTTAAAGACAGTTTGGTTTCCTCTATTTTTAGCAATGACCTCTCTTATGTGGTTTCTTTTGGTCATTCAACACCTCTAAGAATATGTGCACATTAAGAAAATCCACCAAAAACAAGTGTTAGTAATAATGGTCATAAAACCAAACTACAAGGATAAACAAGAAGGTTCTTTACATTGAAGGTCATCTGTCAACTTAAAGCCAAATGACAATAATAGATCCCATAAGACATTATTAAGATGTCTGATGAAATAGTGAGGATCCTTTCTAGTAGTCTCACCACCTAAAGGTCAGTCTTTCTGAAGCCTTTTCTTCCACCACCAACAGACTCTTTGAGTTGTCTCTTCTTTTTAGTCAAGATAGGGAAACTGATAAGATTTTGACCAAGAGTGAGGTAAAAAAAATCCTCAAATTCAACTTCCTTAAGAATAACGCAAGTAAAAGGCCCAACTATTGTAGCCTCTATAGACAAAGTAGTTGAGGCAAAGGAAATGCCTCTATATGAGCCTTTTTAATTGAGGCTAGAACATTGGTCTTCACAGGGGTAGAGACCCTTATTATTTTAAAGCAAGTCATGACGTCTGCAGTCATTTTAGGAGGGGTCAAATTTGTTTGACCTCTGGCTAGAAAAGTATGACTACCCATAGCTTTTGTTTCTGTAGGAGTTTTGGCCCTCACCATTGTATTTTTAAGGACATAGAGTTCATCAATAATGATGGGGTCGCCCTCTATCTCTTCTCTAGTCTTGCCTCTACTCAAGATAAAAGATGAAAATCCTTTTAATGAACTTTCCTTAAAAGGGGACTGTAATTTTAAAATGACCTTGAGCAAAGCCTAAGGTTGATTGGTTGATAAGTATAGCATTGACAGACATTTAAGCTATGTACTCTCATGTTTGCTTAACATTAACGAACTCAATATTCTCCACGCCTAGAGTGCTAGGAGCATCATCCTCAGAGGCTTAACGCAACCTTTATCTTCCTTAAGGTTCACTAGCAATGGTCAGAGAAGTACTTCTCTCACGGGGAGAACGACTATTCCTCTACTATAAATGGGTGTTGGGGCTCCACCCCCTATAGTTCTGAGACCCAGTCTGATGGACCCATATCCCTTGTTATTTCCCCTAATCCTGTATTGAAACTAAAATTCCTTATAAAAGGCAATACCATCCTTTTTTCTAAAGATAGATCTATTTTTTTTATATCTATTTCTCTGTTTAAAGTATAAAAGGAAAAAGAAGCCTTGGGCAGGAAATACATAGAATGAGGGTTTCTTCTAGGACTACAACAAAATTGGTTTAGGTTTTTTTTTTTTTCAATAGAGTAGTTTTTTCAGAAATTACCGAAAGTGAAAGTAAAAAAAAAAAAGATAAAAGCAAGAATGATTAGGGGTTATAAAGGAAACATTTTTCACCATCACCGTTGGATAAATGACCTTTTATATCATCTTGGATCTCTAGAAGTTTATTCAATTGCTGCATTGAATGCACGACACCATTTTGTTTCCAAATGACACCTTCTTTTAATAAAGACAAGTCACCTAATCATCCCTTCAAATAAGGATGAGACATATGGCCACAAAGAATCCCAAAAGCTCTGGAAATACAAATCTAGTAGGGAAGTTAAAAGGTCCCTCATTAATGGGACAAACAACTTTTAAGTAAAAAAACTTTTTTTAAAGGTTGGTAACCTTTCAAAATCTTTGCGTAGTAAATATGCAAAGACTTGGAGGGCTACTGATAGATCAATGTGTTTTATGTTATTTTTGCCTGGAATCCATGTTCAACAAAAGGACCGAAGGCAAAGTGATGACCCAATATTTTTAGGCTTAGCTATGTACTAAGCTCGTGTACATGTGTCTCTAGCAGACTGTCAAACCTAACATCCCTGAGCTTAGCTACATCCTGAACCCACGTATATATGAGTATGGTAGGCTATTAGATCCAACATCCTTGGGCTCAACATCTCGTCAAGCCTAGATGGATGTAAAACCGATGATATTTTTAGGCTCCCTATTAGGTTACAAGACTCTATTTGTTTTTGTCGTGACCCTTAACATAAACAATTAAAGTAAAAAAAATATTAATCTCTTTATATCCCTAGGTGTATAAAAGTCTTATAGGGAACCTGTTACTTTATCCATCATTAATAATGTATAATAGATATTTATCCTTTTTTAAATGCTATCAGAGTAAGATGACACTTTCACCTCTTCTCTTCATAAAAGGACAAGGTTCATAGATTATAATGACCAGGAGATTCCTTCAAAGAGCCAGGTTCACAATCTTTATTGCATACATATTTTCAGAGTATCTTTTTAAAACATCATTGCACTCTCCCTTTAGAAAGATACCTACTTAAGCATCAGATAGTCTCAAAATCTCTCTCTCTCTCTCTCTCTCTCTCTATATATATATATATATATATATATAAAACCTTCTTTCAGGTCCTAGCTACTAGTCATCTTGACCAAGAAGAGAAAAACAAATTGCTTGAATAAAGAGATTAACCAAATATCCTATATATAAAACTTATTCTTAAATTATTTGGAATTTAAGACATCTTCAGTTATGTATTGTGATGGTTATATTATTGTTTATAACTAATAAAAAGCTAAATATTTATGAAGAATACAAAATACATTGACGTCAAATATTATTTTGTTCGAGAAATTACTATTCCAAATGATATCAATACAAGGAAAATTAGTATTGTTGATAGCCTGATGATGACTTGATGATGACTTCATACGTTCGATAATTTGAGTGTGTTTGGGAGTGTGATAACAGTTACTTTTCAAAGTGTTTTCATTTTGAAACACATCAAAATAATATTTTTTTTTTAATTTTTAAAAAATTAATTTTGACATTAGCACATAAAAATAATATAAAAATATATTAATTTAAAGTAAAAAAATAAATTTATTTTTTAAAATACTTTCAAAATGCAATATCAAACACACCTAAAGTCATTTTCGAGTATTGATTGGATTTCATTTGCGTGTGTGACTGGTAATAACATGATGACTCGAGGTCATCAAAGGGCTCGGTGGTAAAGGTGAAGATTCTTCGATGGAACCCAAGCTAAGATGAAGATTCGTTAACTACACGGGTCTAACCTTGTTTGCTCAGCAAAGCACAAAAACAAAAACATTTCATTCTTTCCTGTGAGGACAAAACATTCCTCCTATTTCGTAAGGATCTAACTTACTTAGGATTGAGATTGATATCTCCCGACTCGTATTATTTCAATATTTGTAAAATTTCCTCCTATTTACCCATTAATGCAGGCATACTCAAACTATGACAATTGACAAATCTAAGTGTAATAATCTCTTTTTTTATTTGTTATAATAATTATATTTATCAGATCATGCAATCATAGCAATTATATTTCATAGTCGAATAATATAAGAATCAACAATATTTCAATTTTTTTAAAATTACATACAATAACTAATTAATTAATATCATTGAACTAATTTAGTGGTAAGTCAAAGAAATTTATTATTTTAGAAAAATTATTTCTTTACGAGTCTCGTTAAAGAGATAACCATCTCCTCATCTATTAAGAAAAAAACTTCATATAGTCTGGTAGGTGATCTAGTGCTAAGACTTTGGGGCCAAGAAATTTGCTCCCCCTGTGATCTCAGGTTCGAGTCATGTGGTTGTTAATATGATGACCACTAGAGGCTTATATGGTCATTAACTTCAGGGTCCGTGGGATTAGTCGAGGTGCGCACAAACTAACCCGGATACCCACGTTAATAATTAAAAAAAATTGCAAATGAATATTTCATATCAAATTTATAAATGAATTAAGGTGTAATCAATAAGTAATTGATATAGATTCTATGAATTTTAAAATGATGGGTTTCCACAAAGAAATAATTATTATATTTTTTCTACAATACCCCTCATTTTAATTACAAATGACGTAGAGCATGCTACAATTATAAAAAAAAAAATTGATGGTATATATTTTTATGTATTAAATAATTGATTTCAACAAAATATTTAAGGTTGGAAAATATTTATTTTTCTTTCCCTGAATAAATATTATATAATTTAAAATTTTAAGTATTTTTCTTGTAGATGTTATCATGCTCATCAAGTCTTTTAAATCTACTTTTACCAGTCCATGAAAAACATCTCCACTCTTCCTACCACTAATTTTTTCAGATCATCAACAATGATCCTTATTTATTTGAATTAACTGATTAATTTTTTTATATGTATTCGATAATGCATAGTAAAAAAATACAAAATCTTTAGTCACTGTGAGCATAAAAAAGAGACAAGGAAAAAGCAAGAGAAAAAGAAGTGGAGCGGGCATGAGAGGGACGCCCAGTTCAGAATTCTGGTCCAGTTATTTAAAGCCCATTTTCTGAAACCCTAACCGCTGACGCTGCCACGTCCAAAACCGGAGGACAAATTCGTCAACCAAAAATCCCACACCTTTTCTTTCGCACATATATATATATATATTTTCCAAACCCTAAGACCGTTCACTCTGGTCTCTCTGCCGCCGTTCAAACCCTAGACAACTGATATCTACCCCTCTCACCAAAAAATGACGACCCGCTTCAAGAAGAACCGGAAGAAGAGAGGGCACGTCAGTGCTGGCCATGGACGTATCGGCAAGCACAGGAAGCACCCAGGAGGTCGTGGTAATGCTGGAGGTATGCACCACCACCGGATTCTATTCGACAAGTACCATCCTGGTTACTTTGGCAAAGTCGGTATGCGTTACTTCCACAAGCTCCGCAACAAGTTCCACTGTCCGATCGTGAACATCGACAAGCTCTGGTCCATGGTCCCGCAGGATGTTAAGGACAAGGCAACCAAGGATACTGTGCCGATGATCGATGTCACTCAGTTCGGGTACTTCAAAGTTCTTGGGAAGGGGGTTTTGCCTGAGAAGCAACCAATCGTTGTCAAGGCCAAGCTTATTTCGAAGATTGCTGAGAAGAAGATTAAAGAGGCTGGTGGGGCTGTTGTGCTTACTGCTTAGGTGAGGGTTTTTAAGATTTTGAGCTGTCCTTGATTTTGTTAAATTCAAGAGATTAGTGATACTGTTGGACCGTTTGATATTATGGATACTTTATGTTTTTCTTATAAATCTATTGGTATTGGCTTATTTATGGCTTTGTCTCTTGCATTCATGGCCGGGTCGAATTGAATTGATTGTTTGATGATGCTAATTTCACTGTGGTGCTTTGTGAATATGAAACCTTACTCTTCCTAATGCTGACTTGTTTATGAGGGTTCTTTTTGCATGGATATAAAAATCTTTAGTTGCCATTCAATTTTTTACTGAGTGAATATTTTTTATAGAGTTGAATTGTAAATGAAACTGCTCTTGAAAGTTTCTTTTCCAATCAGGCAATTGAAGTTTATATGCATTGCAAGAAAATGCAATTAGGTCTGATTCATTTCTCAGTGCTGGTTTCTTTTGGAATATGCCCTGTCACATTCTCTCGATAGTTGGTTTCTTTTGGGATATGCCCTGTCACATTCTCTCGTTAAGTGTCTTGTTTACAAGATTCTTATAGGAATTTGCTCAGATTTGATTTCCAATCATGACGCATTTTGCTTGTGGGAAGGAAATAGAATATCAGTAGTCATGTATTGATCTAGCTCATTGCAGTAGACTTGAGAGACTACGAATCCACATCCGAAATTCATTTTTCAATAAATTAATGCTGTTTGGTGGGTTTTCTACCAAACCTATTGCTCATGTTCCTTCTGCATTATTTATTTTAGCATTAGTGACTGGAGATTTTAACAATAGTGTGAAGACATCCTGGTGTGCTTGCTGATTTTTCCTCACAAATATCGTTTTATATTTATAATGTTTTTTTATCACTTATTTGCAAATGTTTTAAGTGTCATTTCGATCAGTATGAAATACGAATACTCATTTTATTGATAAATTAATATGTTATTAGGAATTTTTGTGCATGAACTATAATATGACTGTCTGCTATCACCTGTACTTGCGTATCAGCAATTTGGTTCCACCTGCTTTGTTAAGGCCTTGGTGTTTTGTGCTTTATGGAGATTCTGTTTATGTCCGTTAAATCACTCTCGAGTGATTGTAAAATTTCCTTTGGCATGGCATCATAACCATGCCTGCCAGCAATATTCTTCCATCATAGAGTTTGGTAGCCATCTCTTGTCATTGACTCTTTGGCTCGAGTGATTGTAAAATTTCCTTTTGGCATTCTAACCATGCCTGCCAGCAATATTCTTCCATCATAGAGTTTGGTATCCATCTCTTGTCATTGACTCTTTGGCGTGCTTGAATTTTGGCCTATTTGTATGTGTTTTCAGAGCTGTCTTATTTCATCCAATGGACTTGCGGTTTTAATGTTTCTAGCTGCGAATCCTACATTGTGGAAATACCTTTTGTATGGGATACATGGGGGGATTGAGGGGTGAAAGTCAGATTTTATAGCATTAGGTTTACTGGTTTTATCAAAGGAATTTGTTCATCTCTAGGGGGAATCGAGGTTGAAGTTGCACTAGCCATTATAGAAACGAACGAACTCAAATTGAGGCGATGGAATATTATCATGGTGGTCCAATCAATTATAGTGCTCCAATGTCAGGGTTCCTCTGTCCGTGGAGGGTTCTCCCAGGGATTTAGGACGGAAACCAGCATTTAGAGACTTGAGGCAATTGTAAGGTTAATATTTGAATGCCGAGCTCTGCCAGGGGTCGATCAGTTTAGTGAATAGCAAGCAATACTGTCAAAGCAAGCTAACAAGAAATTGGTTGAACATACAGATATTGCCATTGTTAGCTTACATGAGAATATTCAGACCCTACCCTGTTGGGTCTTGGTGTCTTTTTTTATTATTATTTATTGACGTAGGTATCCGGTGAGAGTGCTTATTTTGATAAGTTCGGTTGAGTGTACATGAGTTTGGGTAAATAAGGCCACCCCTACAAGAAATAGTGTCTCAAGGAACATTTAATGTTAAAATGAAAGTATACTGGACTTTATTTAAACATTGGAAAAAACTTGCACTGAAAAGCTATGTTCCTTCGTGAAGTGTATTATAAATTAGTTCTTGTAGTTTTGCAGAACAAATTAAGCAGTTAATTTGATTTTAAAAACTAATTATTTAGTCTTTTAATCAACGTTGAGCATGTATAATTTTATTCCAAAAAATGTTTTTTTCCCTCGTCAAATCTTTCCATATTATTTATTTATTTTTAAAACTAAAACATAAAATAAACAATTCATGAAAGAGACTAGTTAGTTTTTAAAATTAAAAGGACTATTTAATTTGTTTTCCAAAATTAAAATGACTAGTTTATAATTTATTCTCCTTCGTGTGGTGGTGAAAAGCTTCACTTAGAAAGATGTGTGTATTTTGAGAAATTTTACAATCAATTATATCAATATTTTTCTTTTTTTAAAAAATGAATGTTTAATTGGATTTTTTTTTAGTATTTATGACACGAATGACATGGATCTTGGAGATGGCATGGCAATAAAGACAAGAAAAAATAAAAAGAAAGATTAATTGTTTTTTATATTTAGTTAAAAAAAAGAAGAAGAAAAAGAAAAAGAGCGAACACTTCTAATTTTTTCTTGTTAGGTTAACGATCTATTTGTCTTTATTTTTTTTATTTTAAAATATATTTTTGGAGATTTCAGATCATTTTGATGTGTTAATATCAAAAATAATTTTTTAAAAATAAAAAATATTATTTTGATACATTTATAAATAAAAAATATTTTAAAAAGCATTCGCAACTATATTTTTAATATTATTTAGTTTTTATTTTTTATTGAAAAAATAAAAAGAAAAGGAAGGGCAAGTTTCCCTTTAAAAGTGTTTTCCTTGTCATTAGCGCCACATGATTAATCATCCACTGCATTATCCCTTAAATTCATGTTATATATGCCATCTGAGTACTAAAACGACACACCTAAGCAAGATTTTCATGTTATATCTGACAAATTTTTTAAATCCCACTTGGTTGTTATAATTTTAATAGTCTACACTTCTATTTTTTAATAAAATAAATATTGACACTCGGTTGTGAAATTATCAAAGTTCACACGTGTTATTATCTCTTTTATTTAATACCTTTCCTCTAAAAAATTCATGAGATGCTTAACTTTTAATTTGGGAATAGCTTATTTTGTAGTTAAACTGTTAAATGATTTTTCCATTAAAAAAATAGAATAAATTGGAGAATCGCGAGAGAGGATCTTACTAGATGCAGAGATAAATTTATCGCGTTCTAAACTTCAAAAAAACACATTTTTCTTTTTTCAATCACAAGGTAAAGTTTTGCTCACGTGTTAATTAAAAAGAAAAGGGTGAGCTTTTCTGTGTTTCTTTTTGTTCTTAGGAAATGTTTTTGAGAATTTTTAAAATTTGTTTTTCAAAGTAAATTTTTATATTTTTAGATAATTGATGTTGAAAATAAATTTTAAAAAATAAAACAATATTATTATGATATATTTTTAAATAAAAAGTATTTTAGAAAGTAACCGTGGTTATAATCTCAAATACTATTTAAAATTGTATTTATTTTTGTAACAGCTTCTACTATTAAGACAAGCAATGAAAATAAGGTATTTGGTTACTTTTGAAACACATGTTTGTGTTTATAGGAACTATTAAGGTCATGTTTGTTTTAATGTTTCAATAATGTTTTTAAAAAAAATTAAAATTTTTTTATTCTTTTCTTTACTTCAAATTAATATTTTTTGTTGTTTTTAGATCATTTTGATGTGCTGATATTAAAAATAATTTTTTTAAAAAAAAATATTTTAATATATTTCTGAGTAAAAAACACTTTGAAAATCAACCACAACCACACTTTGAATATGTTAGTTTTGTGGCAATTGTTGTGGTTGTGGTTTGAAAAAAATCATTTTTGCTGTGGTTGGTTCATATAAAATGTATGTTTAGTTAAAATTGGTTCATATAAAATGTATGTTTAGTTAAAATTGTGGTTGATATTGATGTTTTATACAAAATGACTAAAAAGGACATAAATTAATTTATTGTTTGTTTTAATTGAAAAATAATATTTAGTATAATAATCGGTATAAAAAGAAAATTGTTTATTTTTATTAAAAAAATAAACATTATTGCCCATCAAACTTGTTGCAATTCCATCACGAAAATAATCCATATGTGAAGCCCTCTAGTGCCCACGTGTTTGTGATTGTGGAACCACATCAGTTAAAGTATCAGTAGAAATAAAATCCGGATGGCGATCAAACTCGTTAAATGCAACATCTTAGATCGACTTCCTTTGAATGTAGTTATGCAGTGTCATTGATGCGACAACAATTTGAACTTGTTGTTTTGTAAGGAAACATATGCATGTTTTGCAAGATTCTTCACCTTTTCTTCTAAACTCTAAATGTACGTTCTATTACACATCGTAACGATGAATGGACATGGTTGAATATTTCTTCCCAACTTTGCAGTTGTCCTCATCGATGAAATTATGGAAGATGATATCCCTCACCTCTATATGACCTTAAGTAATCGTACTCATTTGGATATCCGAATCAACGAGATAATACTTCTCTATATCAAGATAATGATAGTTCAAAACTTATTTCCTATTGCAAACAAAAAATAAAATTATTCAAATTGAACACCCCTTTTTTATTTATCAATACCTTCTGGTGGCTTCAAAAATCTTATATTGGATTGTCAATCGCCTCAAGAAATATTCTTGTATCGTGTGCATTGCCTTCCCACCCAGCCTAAATAAATGTAAATTGCATGTCAAAGCTACATGCTGCCAATATATTTTGAGCGGGTACATCTTTTTTACCAATAAATGGTATTTGATTTTCTTGTGATACACAAGTACGTACATGTTTCTATCAATCGATCCAATACAATTCTATAAAAAAAAAAGTTTACAAATCAATTTAAATGTAGTACAAATATTTGTTTGTAACATTTTAAATTATTTAACAACTTAGATAAAGCATTTTTCACCTTGAAATGCGGCATATATCTTGGATTCATTGCAATTTCCATTGGTGTTGTTGAGAATTCTGGATCTACCGGTTTGATAAAATCAACAGCTAGCAAGCACATTGACCTGAAAACTTCGTTGAAATATCTGCTTGCGGTTACACCTGAATGTTGAAATCTCTCATGAACTTCCATGTTTGAAGCTCCTAGAGCTAAAGTATAGAGAAACATGCCTACCTTCTCAATAACACTTATTCTTCTAAACTGTTTTAGCCCGTACATCGTTTCCAAATCAACACACAAACTCTGCAATGTGTCTGCATCCATTCGAAACATGTTAACACAACGTACCCAATGCCCATTTAAAATTTTATTCAACCATCTCATTCATGTGTTATATGAAACCATACATGGTTCTTTGTAAATATAATTATTATAATACAAAGCAAGTGCTCCAACTGTGCATAATATTAATTTATTGTGATCACACTTTCTAAGCCAAAACAAATCGCCTTCCTCATTATCATCGTGTTTATTTGCATTGTCGTCATTTGTATTGTTCTCATTACTAGCACTGCTACTACATCCAAAACCACTTACAATACTTGTACCACCAAAACCATTTGACATATACTAAACAACATTATTCATAACATTGTCATACTTATCATCAGATAGATCATTAAACCAATTCACATTCATATCTACAATACAACATAATTTTCACCTATGAAATTGCCATAAATACATGTGCATGGAGGAATCTGTTTCGAATATTAAAATTTCATGTTGACCTGAACTTAAACCAAAACAATAACTATGAAGCATTCCTAAATTATTGTAGATCTTTTAGTAATAATTAATTAATACAATATTACGTGCATCGCAAGCATACTATTTACGAATTCAGTTAAGTTTGTGATAATGAGAGCAATTAATTGAAGAGGAATGAGGATATAAAAAAAAGAAGGTGAATACAAAGCTATGTTGTACATAAAACTGATTCATTATATAACCTCAAAACCGATAACTAACCTTCTCAAAACAATGCAATTTAAGTGGCAGTGCTTGTTATATGTTGGCAGCTTAAATAAATGTGTTGCAATACAAATTGTGCTTTAAATAGGCAATGAAAGACATAAGAAAACAAACGTACAAATGCCAACCTTTAACAGCCATTCAAACCAGCTTTACACTAACAATTCCAAACTCCAAAAGCTAATAGTCAACATGTTAATAACCATTCAAACTTACAAATTCCAATATCCAATTCTATATTAAAATAGCAAACACAACCTAAATGTTTACAACCATTCAAACCACATTCAACACTTATAATAATTCCAGCTTCTAACATGAAGCATTCCGACATAATTTTCAACCCTCCAACAACAACCATTATCTAATAGATACAAATAAAATGCAATACATCAACATAATATACGTTATAAATTAGAAATGTGAAAAAACAACAATGCTAATCACGTACATTAAACCATATTAGAACAACACAGCAGCAACAATAACTCATGAAGTGCAAATTAACATAAGGATCCATATTGTGCTCTTGTAACTACCAAAACACACAACACTAAAATATGTTCATAGATCATTAAAATACATCGACAGAATCAGTGTTATATACAATCCAACAACTCTTCACTTAAAATATGAAATTCATGTAATACTCTAAAAAAACATATGACAACACAATCAACTTCAATTGTTGACAAATAGAATATAAATAAGTGTAAGTACATTATAGTAGATTTACACTTACATCAAGGTTTTACGTTTGACTTCCTCTCGAACATTAATTTCAGCCATTGAATTTTTCTTTTGTTATCTCCAATTGTTGCCCACATTTCCCTTGTACTTTTAACCATGAAAAACTCAATTGCAAAACAATAAAGCTCACTGCCGAAAACCACTTCCTCAATGGAGAGAAACTCCTTCATGACCCCTTCTATGCTACATCCTTTTTTATCCCAACCACTTGATGTGCATTCACCTAGGAGATATACTAACCGATTAATCTAAATGCGAAAAAAGTTGCGCTCCCATTCCCGAACCTTTTTTTTTTCACTTTTTTGTGTACATTGTTGAACACATTTTCTCTTCCCACTACTATTACTAGGATTGCTAGTACTATTGGCAAAATTTACACCAGCAACCATATTATTGACATCCTCAACAAAATTTGGTAAAGTATCCTCCTCTGAATCACCATTACCTTCCTCTAGATGTGGATCCTCATTAGATGCATTATTTCTCCTTTTAGTGAAACCATCATCATTAGAATTCAAACCCTGTGATGGAGCCCAAACATATTCACCGGTAGCCACAATGTTTGTAAACATGATAAAATATTTACAACACAATACGGGATCAATACCAACATGCCTAAACTTTCTGGCTCCTCGTATCTCCTACAATAAGGGACAATAAACATATAAATGCATTAATTATTATAAGAACAAACAATAAAACAGTTTACAGCAGTTGTACACGTACTGGAAAAAAAAACAGACCTTAATTTTAGATTTTCACCATTTATCAGTTACCGAAATTGTTCTAATTTCAGTACTCCAGTCTACTCCTGTTTTAAAAATCAATTTTTTTTTCATATTCTCCAATCCTTTTTTTATTCCGTCCCACCTATTTTTTAGTTGTGCTTTTGTTAATGCGTGGCCAGTTCGCTCCTTAAAACAATTCATAACATATTTCCAACCAGCTTTGTCAAAATTTGTGTTTGGTCGCATACCTTTCTTAATTGTTTTGATACAAATATCATAAAATGTGTTCAACATCTCTCTAGTCCAACAAGCCTTATCTTGTGATTGAGAATATTCCATGTTCTTGGTTAAAATGTTTTTTCTAACATACAATTAATAGGTTAATTTTCTAAAGGCGATGTAATAGACATGGACTGAACCAAGTTTCTTCAAACAACAATTAAAAGAAAGCATGAATTTTTTTTTTAAAAAAAGAGTTACAGAATGAGCAAACCAAAACATAAAACACATAACCAAGTTAATTTATTCCTAAGTTGTTGATAGATCCCACATAACAGCAGCACACAATTCATAATATTACTTACAAAGAAATCTAAACCTTAAACCATTTAACTTAGATAATGCACATATTGACATATATAGTGGCAGTGCATTAGAAAGATCCCACATAAAAATAGCACACAATTCATAATATTACAAACAAAAAAACATCAAAACCACAAACAATTTAACGTAGATAATGTTAATATCGACATATATAGTGGCAGCGCATTAGAAAGATCCCATACAAAAACAGCACGTAATTCATTATATTACAAACAAAAAAATCTAAACCTTAAACCATTTAACTTGGATAATACTAATACACCCGATATCCAGTGGCAGTACATGAAAAAATATATAAGAACATGATTATAATTTTTCCTAAAACCATCTAAAAATTAAAAACATGTAACTAAAGAAAAAACAAAGAAACTGACTTTGATTTGTAGGATCAACCAAAACAGAGATTGGGTGTTTGATGTGCTTTTCAGGAGACAGATTTGCAAGCCCTTTTTGGTTTCGGACAGAAAATAGAACTCTTCAACTCAGATCAGGAGTTTGTTATTCTTCCCAAGATACAAAGAAGTCAGCTTATTGGTTCCTGAATCCAAACAGAACGAGACAAATTGTACAAAAGGAAGAAGAAGGGTATGGTTATTGCAACAAATCTGGTGTTACATAAAGTTTTAAAATAAATTCACAAGAAAATTACCCTGAAAATCATAATAATGTTAGTGTGTCTTCAACCATTTCTGGGTGATGAAAAAGTAC
>Ga0325400_1000277_pt1 | contig 34987 bp, 30 predicted proteins | sample PopdelMetagenome_2_FD_205662 | JGI IMG/M metagenome (GOLD analysis project Ga0325400, IMG submission 205662) | Populus deltoides microbial communities from Bellville, Georgia, United States - Xylem-PdKOR-R1 | ecosystem: Host-associated > Plants > Phyllosphere > Stem > Wood/Secondary xylem...
CAATATTTTCAATCTATATGAAACTGTTTTTCAAACGAGAATTAGGTTTTGTTAATGTGCCTTTTAGCATTCATTAATGAATAACTGCATGCGTGTCACCATAGATTCCTTAAACTTGCGTGTAAGACTGGAAAAACTGCAGAGAAACAAGAAAAGCATGGCCAGCTAAGGAGAGTCCCGCTTAAAGAATCACCAGTTAATCACTTCAATGTCGACTGGCTTGAATCATCACTTGACACTTGACACAGTTTTGAGAATTTTTTAGGAGCATACCTCTTAACCACATATCTTTTAATGTTGATAGGCTACCCTTTTCATGTTCAGCTGTCTATCTTTGAATGGATGGCAACAGATATTAGAAAGATTCGAAATGTGAAATGTGAAAGATTTGACTTGGCTAAGAAAATAACTATTAGAAGACTAAGGTATATGCTCTGAGATGCCGGAGTTTATCCTGGTCTGCATTGAGCAGGTTCACATGATAAATGGCTATAGGAGCTCATTGTTCTTTGTATTCTACTGGGGTCACTCAAAATATTCACTTCCCTGTCTCTCCACTCTCTAGCTCTTCAACTTCCTTTTTCCTGTTTCTTCAACCCAAGAGGCAAGTCTCTTCCTCTAGCCTAATAAATTCTGTAATGGAATCTGTTTCTAATGATGCTCTGGCTAGGGCTTTCCTTATTCGTGTTTGGTAGTTTTTTGGAGCAGTGGCAATAAGTTTTGGTGAATCTTGAAGTCTGAAAGTTGCATCCTACTTAAGTAACGAAACATAAGCGTCTGAACTATTTAATAATCAGTAGTTTATGGTCTTGAGTTAGATTTCTTGTTTCTTAAAAAGCTAGTATGTTTCATAAAATAATACGAATTCTCCACTAATATCCTATTACCTCATGTTAATCTTTGTTGATTTACAGGACATAATCGTAGAATTGTTCAAGGAAGACTAGTCGGGTAGTGCTGCAAATTGAGAAATCCGACGATGGCTGGAAACCAGTTGGGAGTGCTTAATGCACTTGATGTGGCAAAGACACAATGGTATCATTTCACTGCAATTATAATTGCTGGGATGGGTTTTTTCACAGATGCATATGACCTATTTTCCATTTCGCTTGTCACCAAATTGCTCGGTCGTATATACTACCATGTTGATGGTGCAGAAAAGCCAGGCAATTTGCCTCCAAATGTTGCAGCTGCAGTAAATGGTGTTGCATTTTGTGGAACTTTAGCTGGCCAGCTCTTCTTTGGTTGGCTTGGAGACAAATTAGGCCGAAAACATGTTTATGGAATGACCCTCATGCTCATGGTTATCTGCTCTATTGCCTCAGGACTTTCCTTTGGACATTCTGCTAAGGGTGTCATGGCCACACTTTGTTTCTTCAGATTTTGGCTTGGTTTTGGCATCGGTGGTGACTACCCCCTCTCTGCCACCATCATGTCCGAGTATGCCAACAAAAGAACTCGTGGGGCATTCATCGCCGCAGTGTTTGCCATGCAAGGATTTGGAATTTTAACTGGGGGAATTGTTGCTCTCATTGTATCAACTGCATTTGACCATGCATACCATGCCCCCTCATATGAAGCTAATCCAGTGGCATCAACTGTGCCTGAAGCAGACTATGTGTGGCGCATCATTTTGATGTTTGGATCGGTGCCTGCAGCCATGACCTACTACTGGCGAATGAAGATGCCTGAGACTGCTCGTTATACAGCCCTCGTTGCCAAGAATGCTAAGCAGGCAGCTTCAGACATGTCTAAGGTATTGCAAGTGGATCTCTTACCTGAAAAAAACAGGGTGGAGCACGAGTCATCCAAATCATTCGGCCTTTTCACCAAGCAATTCGCACGTCGCCATGGACTTCATTTGCTTGGAACCAGCGTTTGTTGGTTCTTGTTAGACATAAGCTATTATAGTTCAAATCTTTTCCAGAAGGATATCTTCAGCTCAATTCGATGGATTCCACCTGCGGAAACCATGAATGCTATACATGAAGTGTATCTGGTTGCAAGAGCACATACTCTTATAGCATTATGTGGTACAGTTCCAGGGTATTGGTTCACGGTAGCTCTGATTGATTATATAGGAAGGTTTGCCATTCAACTAATGGGATTCTTCTTCATGACCGTGTTCATGTTCGCGCTTGCGATCCCTTATCATCACTGGAAAAAGAAGTCTAATCGCATTGGCTTCCTGGTCATGTACTCACTGACCTTTTTCTTCGCAAATTTTGGACCCAACGCCACCACATTTGTTGTGCCAGCAGAGATTTTTCCTGCAAGGCTTAGATCAACTTGTCATGGTATATCAGCAGCGGCTGGAAAGGCTGGGGCTATTGTAGGTGCATTTGGATTCTTGTATGCTGCACAAAGCACAGATCCTACAGAGACTGATGCTGGTTACCCTCCTGGTATTGGTGTTAAAAAATCACTTATAGTGCTAGGTGGGGTCAACTTCTTTGGGGTCTTGTTCACTCTATTGGTTCCAGAAGCAAAGGGAAAATCACTCGAGGAGGTATCAGGAGAAAATGAGGATGAAGATGTTGTGCACGATCATCAACGGGCCTCTTCAGTTAGGACAATGCCACAATGATTTGGGATTTTTTTCAAGGAAATGTTGATGAAAGTTTGTTATTTTAGTAACATGTAGAATGTAATTCTCTAATTTAATACTGCCATGATCTGTAATGAATAAATGATGCAAGCACATCGTCCGCAAACTTGACACCATTTAGCTTTCAATCACTACGCCAAGGAAACAAAAAACGTACAACGCAGCCTCGGTAAAGTGCTAGAACTGAAACACAATCTTATGTCAAACTTACTGATCATTGCATCTTTTTTTGTATAATTGTAGGCATTGGACCTCGTGTTTAGTACACTGTAGACTCACTGGTGGATGGTTGTTGGGCCTCATGCTGTATCTTCATGGCCTTCATGCTCATTTTTGTTAATGAATTGACGCCTTCGTTGGGTTGCAGGATAATATTAATATTCCACTCGAAGTCCAATCAAACAACCTTATGCTATAGGGGGCAAACTCCTCCTCCTCCTCCTCCTCCTATTTGTTTTGTGTTTACCTTTTTATATATAGACTAATTTTAGTAGTTGTGATCACTCTGAACTAGTAATCTATATTCTCCAAGCTTTATTGCAATCAAAGTCTACGTTCATGCTACCAATTTTGGAATTAAGCAACACGCAAGTAACGAAAATAAAGATTGTAGACTTCAATAAATAGCAAGAGTCGAAAGAAAACTTGCATTCTACTTGCAAACCGAGACGGTATCACTCGGGAATTCAACACTTGAGAAGTGATAGAAAGCTGACCCATGTTTTGGCTCAACAAGCTCTTCAGCTCAGCTCAAAATCCAATCCAACTAACTTAAGTATTTAAAGAAAAAAGTTGCAAGAGAATTTGCTTTTCCTTTCTTCTTCTTTTTCCCTCTTTGCCGTGACTTCCATCCCAATTAACTAGAGATTGTAACTTACGCTTTTAGGTTTAAAAAAGGGTTGAAGAAATATTTTAGGGTATTAGTTGGTTTTAAAAAAAACTGAGTAGATGACTGAAATTATATGTTATTGAAAAACATATTATATTTATGTGGGTACTACAAATTTAAAAATTGATATTGAAATTCTGAAAATCTCAATCAACCGGCCTGCCAATTAGCTGAATCGGCTGACTGGTTAGTTAATTTTATTGATTTAGAAAAATATAATATTTTAAAGATATTTAAATACTGTGAAATTTTTATATAATTTATTTTATAATATATAAATATATATATTCTGATGCTTAATGGAGATGAAATATTCTTACATCACTATTTTTGTATTGTCGGTCATGAGCCGAGGCCTTAACATCCATGATCCCTTGTGATGTTCCTCGTTCCTTTGCAGCTGTATAGGTTGTAATGCTCCATATTGTCAATTCCTACTATTACGAGTTCACATACTTATTTATTATAACTGTTTTCCTTTTTACAATAGTTTTCAATTGGAAAAACATTTATCTATTTAAACAAATTTGTTGGAACTTTGGGCCTTACCAAATTTTAGGTATAATACATATTCTTATGCATTATTGTTCAATACATGATAGTTTTAATATATACATATTTAGGTTCGTCACGCACCAACATGCGTGTATCGACTTCAAGAAATACTTTTATCAATTTATATCGAGGAAAATACTGAGAAACATTAATAAAAAGACCTGATTAAGAATTCTTTGGAACATTTGGATCAAATCAATAAAATATAAAGATTTGAGACTTATAATCGAGAATGGATATTTAGGTTCGAACTAAATTAAAGCCTACGTATCTGATTGAAAAAAACTTAAAAGTTGGTTTACCTAATTGCAACTATCCCATTTGACAGAAGCAGGAAACAGATGAGGAGAGGTCAAGGAAACTGGTGTCGTGTGTATGTTCATGTGTCAAACAGAGACATGCAAGAGATGATCAGTTGATTCAGGAAAAGTTGAGGGGGAGTTTCAGATGCCAAGTCTTGTTAAAGACTGAATCAATATAGTTACAATAGACATCTGCAATTATCTTATAGATTGGATCTTGGCTTCATTGAAGTCTCTTATTTTGGCCTATTTATCCCACTGCAATCCAGTTTTAGATCCACTGGCTAGAGTTCTAGCATGAAATGTCAGTAGATATACTGCAAGAGCCGAAAGGTAACTAATATCAGAGCGACAATGAAATGTGTCTATGGCGCAATTGATCCAATACCAAATAAGAATCATATCTTTGTAGATATGAACACAAAATGATATGTAGTTGAAACAAACAAATACCTCCCCCTTGTTGACTGCAACTTTGCACTAAACAGATAAATATACAATCATCTCAATCAAGAGAACATGACAAAATCAGTAGCAAATCTGACATTTACAATTGTTACTGACGTAAAAATGCAGAGACATTCCACTGTTATCCCAGCTGAACACGAAGATAATGGTTTTACAGAAAAGGACTCATCCATCAACAATAAATTGGTCATCCTGAGTATCTCCATCAACCCTACTGTCCCCATGAACCATACCATTTACATGGTGCAAATTCTGCATCATTTGTGAAAGATAATGGTTGCTAGCACCAGTATGATCAGCGAGCCCAGTTGGAGCAGTCCATTGTGAAACAATCCCAAGCAACTGGCCAGTAAGGTTTTGTTGCTCATGAAGAATACGAGTCTGGAACTGCCCCATTTCTGCTCGGTGCTGACTCAACATCTCATCAATCCTCTTCTTCCATTCTGACCTCTTCCTATTCATCCTATCTTCCCATTCCCTCTCTTGAATCAACTCCTCCTCTCTTCTTCTTCTTTCCCTCTCTTCGCTCTCCTTCTCCATAGCTTCCCATTCTTGAATCCTCTGCCTCGTTAACTTTTCCCTATCCTTTTCCATCTCTTCCCTCTTCTTTTCCCTTTCTTCCAACTTCCGTTCCCATTCTTGCTCCCTCTCCACCAGGACATTTCCTCTTCCTTGCCTCTCCCGCTCTCTCTCCAGCTCACGTTTCTCAAACCGAGCCTCCATGTCCCTCAACTGCACCAACTGGTTTGATAGAAACCCAAACACCCTTTTCTGGAATCCCTTCAGTGCCTTCCTCTTTTTCCTCAAATTAGACACATTTGGCTCCACTTCTTCATACATGAAACCATCATCTCCATCCTCCCTCACCCGATCATTACCATTACAATTCTCCTCTGCCTCTTCCCCTTCATAATCAAACCCCAAACCCAGCACCCCATTCTCACCCCCATCAATCCCAGCAAAATCCCCATCTGCCGAATTACCTAGTTGGCCAAACTCTGCCATCTCTATTCCCCTGACACCCCCTAACAAACCCCCACCATTCTCCCTATCCTCATTCAAGACTCCCATCAAATCATTACAATTACTACCATTAGTTCCATAAGAAACTGGAAGATCCCCAAAAACCTCCTTGTACAGCAAAAAATTCGACCAATGTGTACGCCCTTCCAACCAATCAAACTCATCCCCATTGCCACTACACTCTCCACCACCACAACCTGAATTGTCCATTGATGAAAACTCAGGTTTCTTAATCTTTTGCTTAACAAGCAAGTACTGGTGCCTCATGTTTTGCACCTTAGTAGACACATCTTTCCATGTCCATTGCCAAGGGTAAGCAATCGGATCACGAACATGATGCGCAGAATTCACATACAAAGCAATTGGTTTATATTTCTTCTCTCTAGTTTTCATTTTTGCAAGGGTCCCATCAGAGACCATCTCTCCATATTTTTCAATTAGGGTTTTCTCTTCTACTTCTGTCCATTTCTTTCTTTTTGGTGGCATCATTAGATGAACCAAAATATTTACAAAAACTACCAAAACCTATAGAAGAATCACCACTAACACTTCTTCACTCAATCAAGATCCCAAGACTGTCACATAAAAAACCGTCTAGCATCAACCAAAACAAATCTACCCAGATCACGAAAACAACAAACTAAGCTCCAAAAGACATAGAAACTAACAGTGCTTACCTTGAACTGGGTAATGCAGAGATGAGTTTCTTGTAAGCTTTCTGGAGGGTGATTTTCTAGGGAAATTTGAGAGAGGAAGTGAAGGAATCTGTGTGAAAAGAGTACAAAGTTCAGTGCTTTTCAAGTAAAAGGGAATTCCTTTTTGTCTAGGACTACAGTACCTGTAAAAACCATATAAACGGTAATGTTTTTATGCATCTTTTAAGGATAAACGGTGGTGGTAGATTGGTCGGTCAAGGACATTATTAGTGTCCAATGAACGAAGAAAACTACACATGATCCTTAGCTTATAAAAAGTTTAATTTTTAGTCCTTTGTGTTTTCTTTCACTTCAAAGATGTCATCGTTAAGTATAAAAAAAATGATGTCATGTATTTCTACTCTTCTATGTAAAATAATGATGTGAAAATAAAAACAGGTAAAATGGTTATAATCTTCTGTCTCTCTAAAACATTTTCAATATATTTAAAAAAATAGAATAAATAAAGGGCAAACAGGTGGTCAAGATTATTTTTTTAGATCCAATGAAAAGATAAAGAAAAAACTAAAATCCTCTAAAATAAGTTGAGAATCAACTAACAATTAAGGACAAACTCGAAGAGTTCTCCTAAATATATAAATCAGAGTTAATTTTAGTTGCAAATTTAGTTATGTAGTCAGCACATGATTTAACTTCTCTCAAAATATAAAACAAACGAACTTTTTAATTTCATATCAGGAGTTCTTTGATGTCAAAAATAATAACTCTGAATAAGTGATACTTGTTAAAATCATCATGGGTCAGTTGAATAATATCTGTAAAATCAAAATTGTATATAACATTTCTGAAACCTCTATCACATGCCACCAATAAACTATATTTAATTGCTTGCAGTGTTAGAAGTAGATTAGAACCAAAACCTCCATAACTCATAAAACCCATCAACCATTTCCTTTCAGAATTTCTTAAGAGACCCTCAAATTCAATCCTCTCCAAATTTCTAAGAGAGCTGTCATCCACATCCAGTTTCATCAATCATTTTTCAGACTTAAGCCATGAGATAGTAGTGGAGTGCCTACGCATCACCTTTGGATTATTCCAAGCATCACAACACACATCTTTTAGAAAATAAATTTGATGTAATAACTAGTTATCCCCCAAATACTCATCCCCAAAAGCTAAAATATTCTTCCTCCAAATTCATTAGAGATCAAACAAGAATAACAAGGAAATGTCTAATGAGGCAAATCTTTGAACCCTCTATACCATATTAGAACACGAGATCCTTGTCGATTTGTGAGATCTTATTCAGGCCAAATACTTTTGGCAAAAACATAATCTCTAATATAATGTAAAATGTCCTTGTCCTCCTAGATACAATCACCACAGATTGGAGATGAGGAAATATTACGTTTAAACCACAATAAATTAATAGGAAAGCTACTATAAAATTATAGGGACTATTTATTTATTTATTATACAATAAGGATCAATTAACTAATTTTGATAAATTACAGGGACTAAGTTATAATTTGTATTTTTTTCAATGTCTTCTGCGAGATCTCTGATCATCTTTTACCTGACCAAAAATTGATTACTAGCATAAAATAATCCTGAGCAAGACGGGGCAAGATAGCTGATGTCAATTGACCTCAATTCTCCTTGAAAGGATTGAACATGATTTTTTTTCTTTTTTTAGAGAAAAATAGATTGAAACATGATGTTATCATTTCAATAGAACTTCAGAAGAAATAAGAAGAGAAAATTGAAACAAATCTATGTTAGCTGATCTTTATAGATCTGAAAATATTGCCCCAAAACAGTAATCATCTTTACACAACAATATTCACATCCTTGATACTACTAATCTCTTCAAGAAAAGCAACCAAAAACAAAACAAAAAGAGCTACCATTAAGCATAAATAGCAGTATCCGTGCATGTTGTTAATAGCATGCACATTGATCTCTCAGTTGAAAAATGCATGCCCTCTTTCTTGCTAGCTAGCTTGACCTTACATTTGGAGGATAAGAATTTTTCCAAAGAGCGGAAAGGTTGGCCATGGCAGTGCTTAAAATATAGCCATTTGTTGCTCTTCAGTATTTGCACTTGTGGTGGAATTTTCCTTCGTGGAGACGGGAGTTTCGGGTGAAGATTTACTATTTGGAGCATTTCCCATATCCTTTGTTCTATGAAGGAGAAAAGTCCCAGATAAGATTGTGATAAAACCACACACTTCAGTTACAATCTGTGATGCATTTTGTGAGTCCCAGTCCTGTATTGTCACCAAAGATGTGAGGAATGGAACAGATTGGACACCTTCAAATACGATGAAATCCGATAAAACTAGTATGTTAACCATGATCAAACAATGTGTTTTTGTCAGCTGGCAATTGTGTGGGAACAAATGTGGAGGCTAGATCATTAAAATACTAGTACCTTAAACATGATCATGCTGGCAAGGATTGTCAGACTGGTAAACATAACATAGTAGACTGGAGATATAACTGCAGTATTAAAGGTGTCCAGTGCCTGCAAAACACTGCAGATTTAGAGAACGAAAAATTACGCAGCTCGGAGATTCAATGATTCTTATATGCGTAGTGGTTTCAATTCATATGGAAGGATTGCGCTCCTCGAAACTTAATGTAGTTAAAATAATTCACTTCAACAACATAAAATTATATTGCACAACAGAAGAGGAAGAAGCACACGGATTCAAGCTCCATAGTTTCTGAAATTTACCTTGTTCAAGTAGTTGATCTGCAAAAGGCAAGCAAAAACCACAACTATAGTGAAAAGCCATGTCTGATAGTAGATGAATTGGTTCGATCCTGAAAATGTCAGCTTTAAGGCAATTCCCAAGGCTTTGACACTCATAACCTGCAGATAAATATCAAGGGTTTATCAATAGGAACAGAACTTCCACTGTTAGTACAACCTTCAAAGATAATGAACCGACCGTAATAGATCCCATGAGAGAGCAAATTCCGACATAAACAATCATATTTTTTTCACCATAAAGTGGTGCAAATCGGAAAATGAGGACAGAAACCACAACCAGAACTACTCCACTGTAGACAAGAAAACCTGTTAAAAACAGAAAGTGTTTAGATTGATAAAACTGAAGGATTCAGAAATGATGAATTGTGCAGGCTATGTCAAGAGAGTGTTTTTTTTTTCCCCGTTATCTTATTTCATTTTATCCTTCAGCATAAATCCACAAGAATTCAAAGCATGCAGTTAGAGGATTAAGGATAACATCACCAATACCTGGCTCTGTAGCAAGGTGCCATACTTCCTTGACAGATTCAATAGCTCTCTCCTGCGGAGCATGTGAAACAATACTTGTCGATCCCACCACACAAAGAACACATCCAAGGACACCAAAGATGTGCAGTTTCTCCTTCAAGATGAAATGAGCTAGCACTGCACTGCAGAATGATGTTTTAGTCAGAAAATACCTACACCAGCCATTGGTAAGCTTGCACCCCAACCCACCTTCACGCACAAATACATCTATATAATTACTACATACAAATATTTTTAAATCTACAAATACATGCTTAAATAAGGCAAAGGCCAAGGGAAAAGTTCTCTTGAATTCACTACTGAGGTAGTAAAATGTATCATACCTGAAAATAATACTTAAAGCTCCCAATGGGGTTACAAGAATTGCAGGAGCAAATGCATAAGCTGCAAAATTAGCTATTTCTCCGACAATCACTGTAAGAAAGCTATATATCAACACAAAAATAAATAAAGAGGAGATTCCAAATATCATCATATCCCTTAAAGCAATTGGAAAACATAGTAGTTCTGTTCAAAATCAATAGGTAATAGAACAGAATACACAACCCGGGCAAGCATCCCATGCATAATCAGTAGGCAATAAAACAGATGAAACAACATTGAGTCATGAATCTCTAACATGAAATATCATTGACCAACTCCCTGCCAAAAACTTGAGGGTTTCAAAAATAGCTATCATTTTCTTATACCACACACTGATCGTCTCCATTCTATCTTTTTTCGTTCTTTTTTTCTTCTCGAGTTAAATAAAAATGATCTTTCAGATCGCATGAAAATCATTGAAAAATTTTAGCAGAGACATTCACCCTTTGTGTTTGCCACTTTGCCTGTCACTTCAAACCAGAAGACAACAGTTGTAAGATAGCATCTTCCAAAGACGTCCTTGGTGTCATGGTATGTTAAATTATAATGGAATTTCTATGAATAATCATGTGGTTTTCAGCAAGACTCCAGAGGCAAGAATCTTGTATCAATGGTGCTGTTCAGCTTGTTTCTCCACCACCTTTAGGTCCTTTACTGACTTTCCAACTGCTTCTTGCCCATCTCAAGAAGAAAACCTTCAAGAGCTTGCTTGTTTTATATTCTTTTCAATATTCATAGCTAATTGGAACATGGAAGGATTTAGCAAAATTAAGGATGAATCACCATCTATCCATAAGTTTAACCCTGGTTCCAAATTTAAGAAAGGATCTCCAAATTCCCTGCAAATGATTTTCATCCAGTCAGATTTGTCTTTCTACTCAGTTACTGTTATATCCCCTTACTTCAGATTAGTTAATTGGCCATAAAGCTCATTTCGGTCTTAAGTCAAATGCTTGTGCTTAAGCTTGGCTTCATCTCCTCCCAGCAGGAATATGGTTAATTCTCCACCCATAACCAGGTCAAGGCCTGACCTCCAAGTTCCATAATAGCAAATTGACCTCATATCAAACTACATACAAAGTAGGGAAACTAGTCAACTACCTCCCTGAAACTGAAGTAGCTAGCTAGCCTGAGAACAGTTACGCCAGCAAAACCAGTAACTTTACCCTGAAAATTCTTAGTAATCGATTAGATCCACTGGACACATCTAATAAATCATCCTGTGTATCCTTGCGTTTTGTTGCTGCCAATTTGACCTTTTACTTTGAAACCAACGCATCACAATGCCCAGGCTTTGTAATCATCTTCTCTCAAAGCTTTTAAAGCAGGAATCTTTCTGTCTTTCTTTTGCAATTTGCAGTACAGTTAAGGGTAACTTGACATTTCGGCTTCATATTATGGATGCAAGGCCATTCAAACTTCCTTTCTTTCTTTCTGTTGCGGTAGAATCAGTAATCCAGGGTTAAAGAATCAACTGATAGCACATACAATCTCCCTTTTCTGCTATCTTTTCTAATGAATTGATTGGAAAAGCTAGAAATATTTTCGAAAATTGCAGCAAGTTCAAAATCGCAAAAAAAAAAAAATACATGTGTGTTACAGATGACAATTCATGTTCATAAATCATCAAAACTCTATCAGAAAAACAAAGAAAATAAAGGAAGTAAAACTCACTAGCAATCATTCCAGCCCACCACCATGGTTCACACAAGTACGAATGCCCTCCTGCACCTGATCACATTGTGAAACAAAATCAACTAAAAAGATATTGCTTCAATTATATTTTCTAATTCAAACTGAAAAGCTCAGTATCTTTCAAAAACAAATTATATTAATCAGGAAGAAGAAACAAACCTGCTCTGGTTCCATTATTCCCAGATTTAAGAAGACCTTTCTTCTTTACAATAAAGCTAGACCCAATAAAAACGCTTGAAGAGACAGCCAAGACAAGTCCATGAACATTGTCAGGTGAAATCCCCATTGATCAAAAACAGAATTGGAGCCAACTAATATTCGGAATATATGTTTGCTTGCAGGCCAAGATCGGTGTCAAATTCGGGTTCCTGCATTTCCACAAACAAATTATCAAGAAGAAAAAACATAATTCTATAATATTAATAAAACCTAGATACAAAATCTTGCACGTGTATCGACGAGTCCAGGTCTTGTAAGAAAGTTCTGATTGTAACCGAAGACATTCAAGTCATTAAAAAAACAGCATGTGACAATGACATGATCTATCTAACATGGATTGTAACAACATATGGCAATCCTAGGATCTTGGCGTGCACCCCATTAAATAAAATATTTGTAACAGGTAATGACAAAATGTACCTGAACTTTCTTGGCACGCTGCAGACATTGATGGGGCTAAAAAAGTCCCACCTCCATTGTCACATGCATGAAATTGTGGTTTTTCTTAATGGTGATGGTGATTCCTTTTCTTTTCTTTGTTTATTAGGTTTTTCTAAGGTTCATTTTGGTGCTTTACCCTACAAAACAAGCAATAAAGAGGGAAAAGAAAAAAATAAAAGCAAGGAATATTAATTGTTAAAAATACAACTCTACAATTGAAGATATGCTCCGAGTCCTGCGCTCTCTTTTCTCTTTCGAAGGAGGAGTTGGAACAACATTTTACAACTTAAATTAATTATTATTTACGTTGTCTCTCTTCTTCTTCTTCTTCTTCTTCTTCTATTTTTTTTTTTTATTTGCTCATCAGAGTATATTAATGATTTTTAAAAAATTAATTTTTAGATTTATAGCTTGTGGTAATTGGTGTTAGTAAGTTCTTCCCTTAAACCTAATGTTTAAGACCTAACTCATGAGGAGACGGACGACAATGCAGGTTCTACCAAAAGAAAACAGTAAATAAAGAAATAATAGCAGCTTATATAAAGAAAATTCGACGAACAAAACCATAGCGAAAGCTTGTAAATAATAAACTTACAAAAATAAGAAAGATATAATTGTTCAGCATAGACCTCCTTGCTGTATGATACGGAGCTCGGCAGGGGAAATAATGAACATAGGTCTCCTTGAGTAATAATATGTGGCTTGGAAGTTATTGTTTAAGGAAATCTTTTATTTAGGAAAATCTACAAAATCATAAAAAGAAGAAGAAGATTTCGATTTATTGATGAAAAACAGTTTACAATCTTGATCATTGTAATCTTAGTTGCCATATTTTACACAATTCTCATGTTATTTAAAATAAATTTATTGTTTTCAAAGATAAATTTGAAATAAATAAATCAATCAATCAAAAACAATGACATAAAACACGACTAGATATATTCGGTCAGGTTTAATTACTTTTATTAATTTGGAGATAATGATTAAGATTATTAATTCATTCTAAAAAAGAAACGTTTATAAGTAACTCTGCTATTTAGTTTTCCCATGCCATTGAATTCATCGTTTAAAGAGAAACAATTTATCTTCCACGGCTTTCAGATATTTCTATCGTATGTTTATTTTCATATTTATGCGGACACAAATACCCTTCTTTTTTCTTTTGAAAACGAGAATCTTGTATGAAATTAATTTGAACCGCAGATCCTAAGCTTCATGGCCCAGTATCTCTAGCCCATTACCAGAGTTTTTCTTTCTAGAAGTTAGTTAAATTTTTTTGTTATTATTAAATATTTTTTTATTTTAAAAAATATATTTTTAACATCAGATCCAAAAATATTAAAACAAGAAAAAAATTCAAAATTTAAAGAAACAATGTGCAGTTCCAAACGGCAAATAAGAAAAAAGCAAAATAGCATCCTGCCAACTGGAACCCATGAATCATGCAATCTTCTCAAACCTCAGTTTTAGAATCTTCCATTTCTTCTGTTGTGGTCCTTACAATGACTCAGAGACCCTTTCGAGAGGCACACACCCTAAAGTATAGGACACGCGGTAGCTCCAGGTTACCTTTAAGAGTTATACATAATATACCTTTGAACCAGGAAAAGCCAGGTTTTCGAATTGAGATTTATTACAGTGATTGAATATTTCAGGTAGCACCTAGAGGATCACAAAGCTGCTGCTGCAGCCTGGACAGAAACCACAAAACTCGGTCCAAGCATCATGTCAAGAATCTCCCCACTCCGATGCCTTATGCTCTCTTCTATGTCTACAGCAAAACTGGTTGATGAGGTAACCCGGCCACGGCCCTGCTACGGTCAAAATAAGAGCGGTGGGAAACTTGGGCCAGCCAAGGCAAGGCTGGAGTGAGAAAACATCACACCCAGGCAAGGTATCAATCTAATGCCAAAACTGTGGCCATTTAAGATGAGCTTCAGTTCTTAACGTGTCCATCTTCCCATTTTCATTTTCATTGTCATTATCTTCCTTTTCTTGTGGGCACGATTCTTAGCTGCAACCTGTAGCTTCCTCTTGGCATGCCGCACAGGGTTAGTAACAGCCATGACTTTTCCCTCCCGCTTCCTCTTTTCCCTCCTTACCTTGATATTCGTTCGTATGTTGCTATAAACCTGTACAAAATTCTCCATGCCTATAACTTTTCGTATGCGATCACAAACCTCTTGCGCTAACTGCTTCAAATTATCTGGAAGACAGGCCAGCCAATTCTTATCAAATCTCCATGACAAGTATCATGAAACACAAACGAGGCAGTCAGGAAAAACAAAATTTCAACACAGGTGAATATAAGTTCAAGCAAATACACCACATTGTTATAATTTAAAAAAACACAACCAAAATTCTTCTCTTGTTAGATAAGTTCAGACAACCCACCACTGTTGGTGAAACGGACATCTTCATGATTGATACCCGCAGCAGATAGATCTCACCAATGGTGATATGAAGAGTGTTTGGAGAGACCATAATTTTTTTCATTTCAAAGTATTTGTTAGATTATTTCTAAAAATATGGATATTCTTTCCAACACAGTTGTACTTTCCAATTATAGCTTTTCTACCTTAAAAAGAAGGCTCTAGAATAAACAAAAATTGAGAAAATATCAGTCCCCATTCCCCAAAGGCATAATAAAAATTTATGAACAAAAGAATACATTTGCCATAGAGTTCAAAACAGCAGGATAATTTCTTTTGAAGTTATTTCCACAATAATGATGGAAACTGACTGCTTAGCAATCAACCAAATATAACCTGAATACAGCTTTATGGTGCAAAGTACACAGCTGAGAAAATAGACAATCCAACACATGAACAAAGAAATTTTGAGATGGCCTTCAAACATGTCATAAAACTAGGAAGGTTTCAAGTTCATACTTTGACTTCAGGTCAAACAAAAACTGGAAAAGATAATAATGAAAACAATTCTGTAACAGTGGTTACTCTTCTTGGATATGGAAGTTTGGCTACAGGCATGAAATGCACGTCAGTTTTTAAAAATAAAATAAAATACAAGATAATAAATACCCAATAAAGAACCATAAGAAGATAAATAACCAGGCATCATACATTGACTTAAATGGAGAATCGTGTGACTTTTGGAAGACATTTATATGATTTTCTAAAACTAGATTAAATTAGACCTAAAGATTTTTCTCAGCAATTAAGGGAATACTACAACAGCATTATTCACCTCTGCTCTCAGAAAATGCTAACAGAAAGTGAAATATCAAACTAACCTGGGACAACTTTTCCAGCAAATCCTTCGCAAACTTTATATAAGGGCAGCAGCATGTCAAATGCATAATGTTGGCAGTCATCCTGATTGATGTGAGCTGCAAACTCTTTTTCTTCCTTTGAGAAATGAGCCACAAACTCTTTAAAACAATTGAAGACAGTTTCCATCTGTGGAATATTAGACATTCGAAACAATTACTTGAGGGGGGCAGAAAAGCAAAAAAGAAATCTCTAAAATCAGAAAAGAAATTTCAAGCAGGTGCAAATATCAGAAGCATCCAAATCAAGCTTAGAAATTCAAATAGAACTTTTCCCTGGACCAACCTGAATAGCATCCTTTATAAGAGCAATATCTCCCATTTTTTTAAGCAAGTTAGAGACTAGAAAATACTGAAGATTATCAGACTGATTCACATTGTCGTGGCGACGTACACCAGAGACCATATGTAAAAGCATGCCTCTTCCTTTTCTTGTATCAAGCAGCTGGAAAGCCTCAAGAAATTGCCCTTGTTCATGTTGGTCAAGGGCAGACCAGAATATACAAGGATCAACGCATTCCATTCTTCCCATCAAAATATGTGTCGTAAAACTTGCAGTGGCAAGATTATGTGTGATCAGGTTGCTCATGGCATCATCAATAACTTCTGTTTCAAGCTGGCAGCAGAGGGAGACAGCTATCATAAACACTCTACTTGGCCTCATAAGGAAAAGCATTCCCAGTGACTTCTCACGGTCTTGCTTGATGGCCTTATTTGCACTGGCAAAGTAAAAAGCAACAAGACGACTTGAAACGTTGCGCAACCATGTGTGAGGATGCAAGAGCAATTCACATATTGCTTCCCATATATCCTGGAAATAAGTAGTGGGCACAACCCCATACACCCCAGAAACAGAAGTTAGCAAATTATAGAGAGGAAAAACCACCAGCATTGCCCAGTAGCTTTAAAAGAAGCAAAACACTACCAGCATTACCAAAAACCTATAACAACAGAAACTAAAAGAACGAACAACTAAAGCAACTCAATAGAGGAATTTGTTTGTCCATACCTCAAGGTCCCTTTCAAAGCATAGATCATGAAAACAATTTAGAATCTTCTCTAGCATAACCAGTGAGTAATACGCCTCTTTCCAGAAAGGAATGGCTGCATCAGAATGATCTAGTAGAGGCTCACTAGCAACAACTTTTACAGCAGACTGCAAGATTTTTTTGCTCACTGGCAATGCACTATGAATGTACTTTTCCAAGCTTTTTTTCAAAACCTCAATTTTTTTCTTTGTGACCTCAATTTTTCTTTCTATGCCCTCAATTTTTGCAGACTTGTCCTTAACATTTTTCTTCTTATCCTCAATGTCTTCCTTCATAACCTTGTCTTTTTTAGCCAAAACCTCAACTTCTTCCTCCATGCCCTTAACTTCTTCCTTCAAGCCCTCAATTCTTTTAGACTTGTCCTCAATTTCCTTCTCCATGGCCTCAGCTTTTCTAGTCAAGACCCCAATTTTATCCAACATGTCCTCTACTTCTTCCTTCATGCCCTTCACTTCTTCCTTCATGCGCTCAACTTCTTCCTTCATGTCTAAACAAATCTCAACAGGTAACCCCATGGTCTGTACCGAAACAAATTTGGAACCCGTTAGAAAATGGAACATGCTGAGACAGAAAAATACTGAAGAAAATGGAACACACTTGAACCAAGAATCTAAACCTGTTATAAACAGTATAACCTCGCTCATTATGATCAGTTAAAATAATATAACCAGAGAGCACGAAATTTGAAGGAGAAAACAGCATTTGCAGGGGCAATATCCCTCCCATTTTCCTAGAGTATCATTTTTGCCTTCAGCGCATGCAGGTTTAGTGAAAAACAAGGCATGATCACACAATCTATGATGTAGAACCAGAGGGAGAGAAGGATAACTAGGATAAAAAAATTAGAATCCACTAGGCAAAACCCTTGATATTCACAAGAAGCACGTCTAGTCCAATAGAAACTAGGGTTCTTCAAATGCAAAAGAACATAATAATTTGAATTGATGATATTTTTGTTCATCAATTAATGGTCTCCACAAAATACATAACATGTGTGCTCAAACAAAGCATGTCAAAACCCCAAAGATTTCAAATCAAAATAGGAAATAAATCCTAAGAAAATATAACCCTGACATTGTGTATTACATGACCCAAAAACAAGTATGTTTTACACGACATATAAATCCTAAATCAATGAAATTACATTATTAATGGTGGGACCAAAATACTTCTTTCATTGACTGCATCAGGTAACTTTCATGTATTTGCAACAGAAAAAAAAAATCCATAAAAATTTACCTGAGCACCGAGACTCTGCAGGTTCTGCTTCTCATCCATGTACCAAGATAGAATGAAGTCCATAATGGAATTAAATCCATCTGAGCTTATATGTCGAATGAGAAGCTTTATAACTGCACCGGTCATCAACCGAACTTTATTATCACTATCGTTCGCCAAGCACTGGACCAAATGTATAAATAAAGATTGTCCATGTTTCTCCAAAAACTTCTTCTGAGATCCTTCTTGAGAATTGAATTCTTCAATATTGATTTTTCCACATTTGATAATTATTGCATGAAGCATTTCAAGTGCAGCTTCTCTTCCAGTTGAATGCTCATAGCTGCAATAATAGCCAAGTCATTCTTTGAAAAATATAGATAGATACATATAAATAGATAGATGTAGAACACGAGGGTAAAATTTGAATCCGAGAGACACATGCCTTAAATTATTGAGCAGAAAATCTAAATGTTGTTGCAAGTTTTTCTTTGAAAGACGGTAATGAAGTAGGAATTTCAACAGGATCTGACTGCATTTCTTACGAATCGACTCCACTTGGCTTGTGACCATCAGTTCTGCAACTCGAATAGCCAAATCATACATCTGGGGAACAACTAGCTTCCGATTCACAATTGCTTTTAGGAGTGAGAGGGCGATGAAAGAAGGATTCCTTTCCAGATCAACGAAAAGTGGAAATTCAATTAGCAGATGCAACTGTTCTGAGGAAAGGGTAACATTAGTACTCCACAGAAGTGCAATTAACAATCGTAGGCATGATTGCATCAAAGGACTGCTAGTTTTTACAGAACTTTGGGCAATATCCAACAATGTCACCTTTATTCTATCAGCCTGGGATGGAAGGGATGGCAACGGCAGTCTTACCAGTGGAGTAAGGCATGTAAGGGAAGCGGATAAAATATCTTCATAATTAGAACTCAAGCAATTGCCTAGCAGTTCAACGAATGGATCCAGCATTGATAAAAGCTGCTCAGCATTTTTATCCATTTTCACTCTCTTTATATGGTTTTGGAATAATCGAAGAGCAAACACAGCAATAAGATGTGAGCACACTGATTTAGTGCCAACAACTCGGCCTGAAGAAACTGTTTTCTGACTCGCATCAGCTCTACTGTGTAATTTTGCTACTGCACCGGAAGAATTCTTGAAAGAACCATTTTCTTCTTTGATCCAATCTTCAATGAGGCCATATATGAAAATAAATAGGTCAGTCTGATCAGCTGATGGATTATGCTCAATGCCAGCCGCTATGTGATTTAGCATACTTTCCAATTTAGGTTTCACCTTTGGTGTCAGATGCTTCAGCATGTGAGTTGTGACAGGTGAAAGAAGTTTCAAAGCGTGGGTTTTGAATGTTATGTTTTGTGCAATCATTTTCAAGGTTTCGAATGACTTTTGCTTCCTAGTTTCTTTCATTTTGGAAGCAAGCTTTTCCACCTCTTTCTCTTCAGCAACATCTCCAAGAATGTCATTCTCTACAGCAGAAAGAAGATCTTGCAAACAATAATCCAACTTCCCACAGACAGGACCTGATAGAAACTTTGACAAGATAAAGTTGAGACTGTATCCCAATACATGGAGTTCATATCCTCTCTTCAAGGTAGCTCGTAGAACCCTGACTATGAACTGCAAATATTCCAGCCCAAGTTCTTTTAAACAAGCGGACAAAGCAAGCCTAGCTTCATCGCGAATGCTTTCCATCCGACTTTTTAATTGGTTTGCGATGCGATGAATGATACTTGGAAGTTGTGAATCGATTGTGTCCCCCGGAAGCAACTTTAGAACTTTTAGTGCTGCCACACTAATGTTCGCATTGACCTTGTCAGAATCAGAGTCCAGTAATTGTTGTATCTTCGGGAGCACAGTTTTATGGAGGCATGCCAGTATTTCAGAAAGCCCAACAGAAGTACCGTTTTTGTGTACCATAGCTGAAGAAGTACCACCAACACATTTGCGCGATACAGCCATAGAACAACTATCAGAGGTGTCAGCTAAACTGCTGTCAGGAGGGTCTTTGACTTCTTGGCTTGAACAAATTTGAGAAAAATGAAACTGGTCCAAGATAGAGCAAATTAGGCGCAACAAAATCTTCTGCTTGTCTAGATGCACATTCATTTCTTGAAAGCACCTAATCAATAAGTTATAATATGACTTCCATTCCATGAGAGCAGAAATTGAGGCAAGGGCTTCTAAACATGCAGATTTGATATGCTCTCCTTTTCCTCCTTGTTCTTCAAGCAACATATTGAAGAAAAGAGGGACAAATATTTTATTTAAGATGTCCTGGAAGATAAAGAAGTACACTGAGATTAAGTTACATGGAGAAATATTTTAAGTATAACATAAGCAATTAAGATAATTACCTCTGATGCAGTACTTTCACTGATAACAGTTTTAAAACGCAACAGAGCCCTTGCTATCATGCGCTTCTGCAATAATGAAGAAATTGTAAGGCTCTTGACTCTCATGAAGAAACAAAGAAATGACTTTAGACACGGACAGTTTTAAAACACAACAGAGCCCTTGCTCTCATGTGCTTCTGCAATAATGAAGAAATTGTAAGGCTCATCACTCTCATGAAGAAACAGAGAAATGACTTTAGGCACAGAAATTCTCTACGCTCTCGTGTAAAAGTGATTTCATTACCCAATACTATTAAAAAATCTGGTACAGGTAAGAACAGCCATAGTAATTAACACATTTCTCATCGCATTAAATATAAGAAAAGAAACCACAGTAATAAAACATTTCTCATTGCACCATTTTCTGAAATCATGAACTGGGTATTAAAAAAGACGTTCAAAATAAATGCCAGTTTATAACACATACGGACATATTAAAAGATAAAAATGATGTCACATTTAATAAATGTAACTCGTATACAACCTATAAGGGAAAAGAATTTACCTGTAAGTGAATAATATTATTGAAAAAATCTACTTCAGCATCTTCGGAGCACAGAGCTTTGAATGAACTAAACTTCGCCACCTTTGGAAGTTTCAACACCATATCTCGCAACAATTCAATCCATTCCTGAGAAGATGCCAATTCAGTACAACAATCATGACAATACAAAAAAAATCTCACTCTATCCTGTAAGTCCACCTTTCCATTTTTCCCTTGAAAAGACAGAATGGGTTTTCAATTTTCTATGATCTGCCTATTCCCAGCCTACATTTCTGCACAATGATCTTTGGATTCAAATACCAACTTTTATGAAGGGGAAAGTTAGAAATATATACAAGTTAAGCGGTGGTCACTAGACATAGTATATAGTCAATTCTCCTAAAAAAATGATATTTTTGAACAGGACCTTTTTATGGAAGAAAGAGAATTTAAAAAGGAACAGTTGAAATAATGAAATAAGTAACATGATAATGAAATTCCATGCTTCGATAGTTCTACGGGAGATCTGCTTTCCACTAGCTGAGCCAATAAGTTCACATAAATTCTATTATAAAGCACAGGTTAAAATGAATCCAATTCACACAACCAGGCTGAAAGTCTTAACATACCTTTCTAACTGAACTTCTTGCCTTCATTGCATTGCCCATATATTTCAAAAGAAACTTATTTATTGTGCGCTGAATAGATGCCCTTGTCCAACAACCTTCACAGTTTGTTATCACTGGTTGATTTTGATCTTCTCCACAAAGAATTGCAGAGGAAAATTCAACAAATGAGAGCAATGAACTATAAGCGCAGTGCCTTAAAGTTATGTCAACTGATGACATATCGTACACACAATGCGACAAAATAACTAATGCTTGATCTACTGGGATAGTATAGAATAAACCAACACCAACTTTTTCATAAGCTTTGAAAACTGTATCATAATCAAGGCCACCCATCTCAGTAGCAGAGGTTGCATTCAATTCATGGAGAAGCTTTGCCTGCATTAAGTCAATATAATCAGAGTTCAAACACAGAAAGCAGAAGTTCCTCTAACAGTAATAACCGCATGAAAAGTACTCAGAAGACAATTATTACCACAAAGAGGAAAGAAGGATCACTTTTAGCGAGAGCATCAAGAAGATCACAAATAGGCAACCGCACATCAAGTCCAACAGAAGTGAGGAGTGGAGAGACTGCTTTAAGAATTTTTGAACCACTCTCACTTCCCACTACTGGAATGATGTCCCGAACTACTTGCAAATATTCAATGCAAACATCTGCAATGACCATTTGTATAATATAAAATATCCAGGTAGAAGTTAAATAGAATCAATACTTAAACTTAGGGAATACTCTCACCTGAATCTTTATATCTCATTGCTAATGATGAAAGCAAGATATCCACAAGCTGCCTTGCTGGCAATTGATCCTTTATATACTTCGATAGGAATTTGAAAATTCTAATTTGAATCTCTCCCGGATATCTAGCCAATGGAGGACAAAGAAGGGCACTTAACTAGCATATCTTATTAGTGATCCACAAATGAAAGAAAACAAACACATTTTGAAAATGACACCATTCCATTTTCAAATAGAAAGACCATGAAGCTAGAAATTAATGTATCACAACAAGATCAACAAAGGTGGCAACAAATAGCATTACTTGGTAAACACACCAAGTAAAACTTATGCATGCGCATGCACACAAAAAAAAACAAATCATTAATCATTGCTGTTTCTCAATACTAGCAGAATAGAGTAGTTCTGGAAAATGTATTTAACTTAAGCTGCATGGCATCCTTTATGAAAGAATATGGAATGCAAGGCAAGCAAAACTAACCATTAATTTGAGTTTCTCGTATATTTCTTCCTGAATGGGAAAATAGTCAAATACATGCAAATTATTTAAAGTGCATAATTAATACCTCTTGGTTGCTTTATCACTTTGAAAGAGATGGTGCAAGCTGTTGATGAGTTCATCAAGGTTCAGAAGTAGAAGTTTTTGTGCAGCATTGTCTTCATCATCCAAATCATCTTCAAGATTCAACAGATTCTCAATGAACTTTAGAACACAAGATATAATAGCCTCGGAAGCTGTTGGGATAGTTAATATTGAAAAAATATTAGGAGCAAGATTCTGTTCTCTAAACAGAAGTGGTACAAGATGGGAACTTCTACTCATCGCCAAAAAGCATGAAAACAATGAACTTGGTTTCTCACTACTAGAACCCTCCTGCTTGAAACTGTCAATTAAAGGTTTCACTGATTTGAAGAACAATTCCCAGAATTCACCGCCAAAATCATGATCATCATACTTGTTCAAAACAAGGGAAACAATTCTTAGGCATAAAGACCGCATATCCTTAAACTGCTTCACAGCTGTGCTTCTCTGCGCATAGGAAAATTTTTAATCATAAATGACCATACATTGAAAGACAACTGAATGCTAAAAATAAAAAAGAACTATTGTGATCTTCTAATGACATGGAATGTACAATGACAGTAATCACAGCAAGGCAAGTTGTAACATGTAGAATGGAAGGGAGAGTGAGAAGGGAAGATCAGGGTACCATTTTGCAATCAATAAGTAAATGATGAATAAAAAGGATCACTTCTCCAGCTTTCTTAATTGTGAGTGCATAATTTACTATCAGTCTGCTGTTTTCATTTAGTGTGAAAAAACAAGACAAGCAGGCATGTACAAACCAAAATTAACTAAAATCTTGACATAAACAGCAAGAATTCACTATAATCAGGACATTTAAACATTACCGCTACTTGATTTAATATCGCATTGTTGCTCTCATGCAATTTCTGGTTGTCACTAGTATTATCTTCGACTACAGAAGATGTATCCTTCACAGCATCAAGACTTGCAGTGCAGCTTCCCAATAACCGAACCACACATCCCATTAATAGATCCAGAAAAGGTCTGGTGCGTGATTCATCAAAAACTCCAAGAATATCCTCCACAACATGCAGAAAGCCAGTCCTCTGCTTCCAAGAAAGGGCCATTATTTTTTCCATGGTGAAATGCTTCAAGATATTAGAGGTTTGAAATTCATCCACAGAACTCTTGCATAAATTCCAAAAAAAAATTGCAGCACTATCAACTCCCTCCGGTAAAATATGCAAGGGCTTTAATAATGACACGAAGAAAAGAGTTAACTCGCCAACATCGAGTTGAGCTATGAACCGAAGAACCACCTTTCGTTGATTTATACTTGTGTGCTGCATAAAGAAAAGATATGCAACATTCAATGATATAAGAGACCGCATTCAAAATCAGACAGATGCCATAAAGTTGCTAGATCAATGTGGAAGCTCTTGAAATAGGACATACCTTTCGAGAGCCAAGCATCTTCAGTTTTCGCACTTTTGGCATCAGGAGGAGAATAACAAGAGGCACAAGATTGGCTCTGTGGCCCTCTTCAATGACTGCAGATTCTCTGCTTAAACTCCATGTTATTAGTTCTTCTCTTACATGGTTTGAACTGATCAAGTTTCTCAAATGTTGCTCATATTGGAGCAAGAAATCATCTTTCCAGGTTAAGAGGCAATCTAGGACACTCGTTTGTATTTGAACATCATCTTCATCAATGAGCCTGGTAAAAACAACCAAGCAGTTTTTGAAGAACTCAAACAACCAATATTAAAAAGGTAAAGGAAAAGGCAAGTATAACAACAAAGTATCCCCTAGAACTGCACCAACCTTGTTTGCAGAACATCTTTTACAAACTGATTTTGGTAGAAGGCCTTAGAGTTCCTCATAAGTTTCAGCAAGTTTAACCATTCTTTGAGGATGCCCTTCCACTCCTTACCTTTGCAAGTAACTGGATTGAATAATCCCACACTGCACTTGCAAATTCACATGTAAACACAATCATGTTGTAAAGTTTGCAATTTGTCATCCAAACCAAAAACAGTGATCCTCCCTACACAAGAGAACGACAAGAAAATGTGCCTACCTAGCAAGATCATTATTGTTGTAGCCCAAAAACTTCAAGAACAAAGGTATTATTTGTCGAGAACGAGATTCAGCAACAGAGGGAATTTTTTGCAGAGTTTGAAGCAATGAAGATAGAACAGTGGCACATGGTGTGCTATCAGATACAGGAGTGACAAATGAACACTCAGCCAAGTCTGAGAACAAGCAAAGAGAATTATCAGATATTCAGAGTGATAACATAGCTACAAAATTAGCAAGAGGACTAGGCTCAATAATCACCTGTCTTATCATTGTAAAAAAACTTTCTATTTTTTCATTTTACTAGGTAAATCAAGGATAAAATACACCAGGGGTATTACCCAGAAACATATGAGCTATAAAAGAACCAGCATAACCTGTTCTGACAACTGAAAAGAAACTCACAATAGAAAAGGGAAAAACCTGCACCATTGACAAGTTGAAAGCCCTAACCAAGGGCATCGTATGACACAGGGGTTAGGATAAACATCTATCAATACAATTCCTTTTTGGTTCACTGGGAGACCCATGGGCCTTGGGATAACCCAATTTTGGGCTACAAAATACATTACTTACCACGGGATTTTCCCCTTGAGGACAAGTGTTTTCTTAAAGGGAAAATAAGGATTAATAAACACAGGGAAAAAGCTTTTATAAATAAGCATAAAAGAGAAAATCATATCACATACCACTGGACTGGTCAGACAATTCAGCACTTCCTCCAGGTTTATCATGAAACATATGAAATACAGCTTGGCAATGTTCAAGATAATAAACAAATTTGTCCCATGCAAGGGCAACATGCTTGCCAATTAGAACTGCAAGGCATTCAGATGCCGAAGCCCATTGATAACTAAAACGGTTATGGAAGATGCCAATCATCCCACTCAACAAAATGGGTATATAAGCCTCAGCTATTCTTCCAGCAGAAAGCCCCATCTGTATTCTAGAGATCAATAGGACAACTTTCCTGCTAGTAGATATTGAGAGTGTAGTTGCCTCGATCGAGAGAAGAAGTTGGAGAACCTGTAAGTTCAAACAGCAGTTGCCAGAGAATTAGAGTAGGGAGTCAAATAATGAGTGGCAAGACCTTAGATATACATACATCAATGCTCTGACTATCCTTGGGGCATGTCTCAGAAAATTCTGTTTTCATTTTCTTCTCAGGTGGCTGGTCTATAGCTGACATTTGAAAACCTTGAGGTTCATAGTGACACAAAATTCTTAGAGTCGGAACGCGAATCCCCTTGTCAGGACTGCACAAATTATCAGCAAATACATCAAATGCATCCACAGCCTTCTTCCCTTCAAACTCGGGATGATATGTTTTATGGCTGGTGTCTGCTTCCAGTGTTGACCTAAAATATTAATGATAGCAAAATGTTATAGAAGTGCACAGTTTTCAAACAAACAATAGGTATTCAAGATCCAAGTAGAACGGTGACTTAAGAAAAGAAAAACAAATATCAAACAAATCAACCTACCCATGCACATGGTCCAAATAATCAGCAACAGCAGACAATACTTGCGAGGATGACTTGTATGTTTTTGCAAGACGCAGAACTTTGCTTGTTTCTTCAAGCTCAAACTTTTTACCGCATTTGAAATAGGAACTTAAAGAAGCACCAATTAAGCTTTGCCAAGTATGTTTAGGAAAACCTGCAATATTTTCTGAAAGAAAAGAATATAAATAACCTAGATTCAAGCAAAAGAAAATCTACATGATGAAACAAGCTGACAAGCATATTATGCCAATTAGTTACAACATTTTAACAACCACCTCCATTTAATGCTCTTCACGAGGCTACACCTTCTTAGTTAACTTTTTATACTTACAAGGTGTCTTTGGTATGGCGGTGTAAGCTTGGAAAGGCAGTTTGAGGAGTAATTGGGCAAAGAATCACAAAGATACTTCTGAAACAGCACTTTTTAAGCATGTGAGTTTGCAGTTTGCAAGTTGTGACCACATCCCCAAAATGTGCAATGATATTTCATAAACTTAAACCATATCTCATTCTAGCTTCAATTTCCTGGCTGAAAATGGATAAAAATGCACGCTGAAAAGCAATTTGCTATCTTTAAGAATCAAGAAACAGCTGGATATTAACAGTTCCACTGTCTCTCCAGCTAACCAGCATGAATTTGATTCCTTAGAGCTCATGTCTTAACTTATGTAGGGTCATGCATAATTATACTTTTCTTGTATGATTGGGCAGTACAGATTGATAAAACATGCATGAAGCAGAATTTGCAGTAAAAACAGACACTGAAGCAAGGGATTCTTTGTGGCTGCCTAGCTGCCTATATTTGTTGGATCTGTATGCTCAACAACAATGATAACTATTGAGATCACATTTAATAGTTTTATTTCAAAATATTTTATACTTCACGATATTGCCTACTACATTACCTCCTTTGGATAAAAGATAACATGCTTTATCCAGCAGTCAAAATTGTGTATTTAGGACTATGATATTAAAACAGCTTCCTTTGATCTTTAGAGCAGTAAATGCCATTTGTAACAAAGAGAAAAGGCTTTTCATAATACTAAGCTACAAACTCAATCAGGAAAATAATGTATTCATAAATAACAAGAAATATCACACCAAACACAATTTTGACATTTGATCAATAACATAAAAAGAAACTCTCAGTGCAGGACTCAAACGAAGGTCAGGCTCAATAGAATGCAAGTATAACATATACAACCCGTTCTTGAAAACAAATGTAGCAAATCATGGCAGGAACTTAAAAGTTCATTAAGCTTAAAACATAGAGATAAGAGTTTTACCAGCCTCAATTAAAAAAAGCCGATCAAGTGCGTCTATCAGATCCATTAACAAGGATGGCATTTCTTGAAGGTCCATCATGTAAGGATAGCAGCAGACAACTTGCCACAGCAGAGTCAACTCACCCCTTTCAATTGGAGTAAATGAGCCCTTTCCATTAACGATATTATCAATCACAGCCAGCCAGAAGCGCACTGTCTGTTGCAGAAAACCAGTAATCCTTGAATATCGTCCTTCAGGTGAACCATCTAAAAAGATGGATCTAAGAGGATCCATTTGCAGTTTCTCACAGAAAGTCAAAAGCAGAAATACAATCTCTTTCTGTGAAGTTTCTATTAAATCATTCATCGCACTGAAAACCCAATAGAAAATGTCAGAGACTATGCATTCGAACTACAGACCACTGGGGGCATCCCAAAATCAACTGTAAATATGAGTCTTACCTCAAGATATTATCTCTGAATTCATATAGTATGCACGGGTCTCTCTTCATTAGCTCACTTAAAAAGGTCAAAATGCTGAAAACCCAAGCCCAAACATAAGCCAGTAGAAAAGGAAACACAGGGACTTTATGGATGACACAAAAAATTAAACTATTTCATGAAAGACAATACCTTGAATTCCTCAACTTGAAAGCAGGAGCCCATTGCAACAAACAATGTGAGATGGTAGCCATATCATTGGAAATCTTGAGCCCATCAAGAGTGCATAGCAATAATTGTAGAACCTTATCAATAACTTCAGAGAAATGGTTTTCTCCCTTCAAAGCAACATAAGGAATGATAAACCTCTCAAAAAGGTTTTTCACACATTCAAGCATAGGTTGGTAATCTGCTCAACATCAAGGCAGTTTAAGATCACAATGCAAGAGTTATATGAAAACAAGTGCAAATAACAACTTAGTGGGTCAATTAAGGAATCGATAACCTTTACCAAAATTATCACTTACCAGAAACTTTGTGGCCATCATTAATTTGGGCGCTTGATATAAGCAGTGACAAAAAGCGACTTAGATACGGCAAGTGATCATTGATTGCATAGTAGTCTATTTTCTGATATAGGCTATTCCACAAAAAATCTAATTCCTTTGGTTCTAGCTCCTCACATAAACGTTGAAGGGTTGTAGTTAGAACTTCATCAACAGTGTTAGAACCTGCAAATTGAAATGGGGACAATTAAAGTTCCTAAATAGTCAAATAATAATTCCCATTGCTGTCTTTCTCCATTCCCCATCAGTGACATTCAGACAAAAAGAAAATTTGTGGGAGCACAAGAAAGCACCACCAGTTTAGGAGATCATCCATTAAAATGAAGAAATATCAAAGCATCAAACTACCACAGAAAAATTAATTAAGGGAAGAAGAATATGCATTGCAGGTCAGAATTACCACTAAATGAAAAGTTTAGATATCAGGGTGTATCTTAAAATTTCAACCAATCTTCATACAGCTCAATCCATCAGAACCTTGTGCTTCAAATTTTTTTCTCTTGGAGGCAGCTGACTTGTGCTACTTTTGATCAAAAGATGAGTATCATAAGTAGCACCTTTAAATTAATCTTATGGTTTTAATTAAATGTGTAATCCTGCTCTTGTAAATCCAATATTATTTTGATCCCTACAAGAAAACTGAAAACTAGTTTACTACAGAATATAGCTCTGATATAAAAAAATAAAAATAAAATAAACCAAATTAATTGTCCTTTTTCTTTTGGCTTGGATGTAAATGAACGGGTTAATTGATTGTTAGTATTGCCTCAGATCAATGTCTGAAGGAACCAATGTTATTCCCATTTTGACATTCCTAAAGTAATCTTTATTTCACAGTCAAGGTTCGCACCAAAGTCAAGCCTTCATCTGGACAGTGGTGTCCAAAAACATTATCATCAATGAATGGGTAAATTGATTATTGGACTTTTTGTTGTTTGTGGGTTTTGGGAGGAGGGAAGAGTTAAAAGATTATGGTTTTGCACCACCAAAGTTGTCATTTGGTGTACTTAATTAGAGAGAAATGCTGGAGCTTTCAGGAACCAGAACACTACCAGACAATTGTTATGGGATAGGATAGGTTTCCTTCTCCCCTGAAGTGCCATGCTTCAGGTGCTTTTATGTGTGTTTCCTTAATCCTTAACTGATATTCAGAAGCATTGAGCTCCTTTATTCTTTTTCTTTGTTTTGGTTTATTTTCCTTAAGGATATCCGATTCTCCATCGAGTTTTGAAGAATACTTCGGAGGATATCTGAATATGACTTCTGTCATCGAAGAAAAAACATTAATATTTTCTCACAAGTCCTAGCCCCTTGAGCCATCCTCACCCCTATCTGAGATTGTGTATACATAAACATGCACACGCACACGATAGAACAAATTCAAACACGTAACATCTAACCTCAGAGTATGCTTTTTCTTGTGTCTCAGTAAATGTGAGGCAGAGACATTTCTAGAGGTGCACAGAGACATTTGGTGCTATTTAACTACATGGGAAGCATACAAGAATGAAACCACATGAAAAGAATAGCTGTAATGTCAAATTCTTCAGGAGAAAAAATTTCATGTGTCATGTAATTTAATAAACCATAGAGCATAACTCTTTGATATCTGGACTGATTTTCTCAAAACACAAATCAGCGGGAAATTGAAGCAAGATTTCCACGAATGATGTGCAAGATGGCTTATAAATTTCAATTAGGGGGGAAAAATTATTTTCTCTCGCACCTTTACAAACTTGAAATCAAAGAACTTCAAATTTATATCTTAGTGGTTTAGAAAGAAGGCAATAAAATGGTAAGAAATAGAGCCATAAATGATCAATATCAGACCATGTCTTAGTGTAAGAACTTGCCTTGATTACACTCATCACCAATGCTGAATATTTTTTTGCTTGTCAACTGCTGCAGTACCCGATCCGGTCTTGAATAAGGCCTTGACATGGTTCCTCTCATAACAAAATAAAGCAAAGCGCTGGCTCCATAATTTTTCACAGGTAATGGTTTCTTGACAACCTCAAGAATGACCTTTGCAATACCTGTAAATAGATATTCACATCATTAAGTTTAATAGGAACTCAAATTCAACACAAGAGAATCCAAAGAACCTCCAGGCCAAGAATTTGAGTTCATTTACTCATAACTAATGAGCTGGAACCTAAAAACAGAATGCAATTACTTCTTTTTTTTCCAATTCCTTTTAAACAAAGAATAAGATTTTAAAGGAGTTAAGAAAAATAAAGATGCAAAAAAAAACAATAGTTGTCCTCAAAAAACAAAAATAAACAACAATCTTTTTTAATCATAAACACAAATACATTTATACGCAGCCTTTACCGAAACCAAGTTTTGATCAAAGGAAGAACAAGAAAATTAAAAAGATGATGAGAAAGAGCACAGAAACATCCTTCTCTACCACATACCCTCCATAACCATGTCAGAAAATCATGCAATAAAAACTTTTTATCCAAAAAATTAAGTTATCGCACCATGTCCCAAGTAGATTGATCTACTGATAAATATACAATTCATTCCTTATTGAGCTTCTAAGTATAATCAGTGCCCATCCATAATTGTCCAAAGTCCAAATGGCAATAGGAAAGCAGTATTTGGTGTTCTCAGCCCATAGATTTGTTATTTTGCAAAATGATAAAAGATCAGCCAAGATTCCACAAGTTTACACAGTAGTTGGTCTTGAACTAGGATTTTAGGCTTTAATTGAGTTTGTGACAAAAGATATAAAGCAGACAATCTCTGCCAGAGAACAACTTGTTCAGTGAAAAATAAAAAATTACACTTGAACAAAATGGAAAAATGAATTCAGTAATGCATCATGTGTAAACAGGAGAATCACACTTTGCTTATAAACATGTAAGACAGGGATTTTCTTATCCTTTTTCATTAAGATTCGAAAATAGAAACAGATTGATCATGCAAGGGACTGGTTCAATAAATTACAGCAGGGTATACCTTTCCTAAGCTGCCCCTCAGAAGCATTTCTCAGCAATAATGATGTTGTTGCTGCCATAAATTCTTGGACATACTCCTTAGGGTAATATCTTAATTTTACTGTTAGCCTACCAAAAAATAAGGTTAAACATATAAGAAACACACTCACACAAGAAATACACTTAAAATCTCCAGTCTAGTTTCCTGGAATTTGTCAATGCTCGGCATCAAAAGTTCCTCACAACAAGATTGGTTTTTTATCTGCCCAACAGAACAACAAAAATTCCTGCAAAATAACTACAAGCTCTTCATTTACCAGAACAAATCAAAATAGCAAAAATGGTACTCACTTGAGCACATCTACAAGCCTATTGTTTTCCAAAAGAGATTTTTGCAAATACATCAGAATATATGACCATGCCACGAAAATCTGCAAAACAAAGATCAAATGTTTAGGGATAAATATCAAGCTAGAAAGTCCTATAAAAATGGAACTCACGAATTAACTACAAAGAAACCAAGGCTAGACCTGCTCAATGATATCTGGCTCCCTATCAGCACCACTTTTGAGGAGAGACGCCAATGAATCAACAATCCTCGGTAGAAAGCTAGACAGACAAAATATGCACATGTAACAAATTATACAACAGACATGACTAAACAATTTATAAAGATGGAAAACAGTGGGTGTCCACTAAGGCAAAACAAACAATCAAAATTAAATGGGGATCTATTTAGCAATCTGCAGCTCTATTCCACTCAGACAAGGAAAAAAATTTAGTATAATATGTGGCCATGATCAAAGTGCAGTCCAAGAGTTAAAGCCTTCTTTGGCTATCCAAATACCCAAAAAGGTAGAAAACTAGAGAGGGAAGAAAGCTAAGAGAGCTTAGAGATAAAAGTTTAAGAAGGGACTGAGCACTAGAGATGAATCAACTTGTACCGTTACAGATAATTAATTAAAGAGTGCTAGATGTTTTCACAACTAAAGCATATAGGAAACTATTAAATGAAAATACACAAAGTAAGACCTAACTTCAAAGTGTAAAATACATACTGACCCGAGGAAAGAACAAGAGACTTTAAATGTAGTGGAAAAGGAGACCAAAAGGCAGAAGACATATATATATATGATTTTAATACACCTTTTAATGCTACCCCCCCCCCCCAACACAAACACACAAAAGAAAAGAAAAAAGACAATCACTCCTCTCTAATAAGATATTCCACCTAACAAAAATCTTAGTGCTTGATAACCAACTTTATCCTTTGCCTCGTCTACCCAATGCATAGCGCACCTCTTCATTCTCAACACTGCATCACGATAAAGGCATTTTTGTTGTTTCATGTGCAAGAGAGATGGGTGGAAAATTCATCACCTAAGTTTGTATTGTTCAATTGATTTGGCATCCTTCATAAATGTACAACATTAGACCATCTTTTCACCAGTTTCTTTTCTTTTTTACTTTTTTTTGGTTGCAAGGGTTGGTATGTTTCATAATATGTGAAGCCTAATTCTGATTATCGAAGACAGGAAATCAAAGACAGATAGAAATAAAGGGCAGGAACTCACGAGACAAAGTCATCAGGAAGATCTCTACATAAAGCTGCAATCAACCTGTACATAAAAAAGGATTATTTTATTTCAGACTGCATAAAGTAGAAGAAAAGAAGGTCAAAGTTAAAAGAAATAAAAATAAAATCAGAATTTGGACAGTTCTTTTCTCCATGGAACTGGTTTCCAAATTACTCAAAGATGTAATGGCAGGTCGCATGATTAAATAATCATTTTAAACAACAGCATGGAATGTGGAACAACCATAATTGAGAAGCTGAAAAAGCTTGTTTGACCCACTCCATAATTGATCATCTTCTGTTTCTGAAAAGAAGTAGGCCATTCTTTTGAACAACAACAAATGAGCTAATTTCCTTCCTGTTACAGAGTGGGTATCTTTGACTACAAACACACATTTATATCAAAAACTTAGCGGGAAATGACCAGCTAGGTAAGACTTGAGTAAAAGTCGGTAAGCATTATTCCTGCATATTTTGGATTTTACAATTACTATCTACAGATACACCCCAATATAACACCACCTACATACAACCTACATCTCTCACCAAAAATAACCGGACCCGTTGACAATGCCTTAGTACTAATTCACCAGTAATCCCCATGCGGAAGATAGTAAATAAACATTACTATATTTCCAAGTAAAAAAACTTAACACGCATTTGATAGCATTTTCTTCCTTGAGATAAATTACACCACAACCAAAAGGCAGAATCTAACACCCACGGTAAAATTCATAAAAAAAATCTGAAAGCATTTTGTTTTCCTTGATAGCATTTACAAACTTCAATTAGGCTTTTTATATATGAAAAAACATATAACAATTCAATAAAACAGGTTTGCATTATACCTGAGAATCGCTTCAACTGATAGTCGTGCTTTCACTTGTAATCTAGAAAGAAGTTGCGAAAAAATGGTTTCTTTGTGTAATATCACCAAAGGTAATGTTTGCACAAAGGGCATCATCTCCTCGTAAAATGAGATGAAATCTTCTGCTGTATTTAATTCCTGAATTGTGATGACACGAACTATAAGTGGAATTGCTTCTCTATACGAATGTTTCAAAACAAAAATCATAATTCCACTAATTACACAGCTCCCCACTCACCGCACACATCTTTCTAAAAGCAAACTTCCGAAATAAAAATTAAAAAAAAAAAACATAAAAAGAAACTAGCAAACACAAGGTCGGGTCGCATACCCTAAATTCGATAAGGCAGTCCCGCAGAAAAGTGGACCCCTCTGATGGGGCAGACTTAATTTTATTAAGACTTGAATAAACATCAATTTCAATTTCTTCAATTCTCTGTGAGAATGTCTTGAACTGCAACAACAAAAATTTAAAAACAAAATCAAGACAAAAGGAATAAATCACATTAAGAACCGAAAAGATGAAGAAACTAAGTAGAAAAAAAAATTATTGAGATCGTGCGTTGTGGGGGGAGAGAGCGAAAGCCTTACAACAAAACGGCGGCCATGGAGACCCGGGGATTTGTTGAGCGACTTAACCGCCCGAGCATGAGACGGCGTCGCCATGGTTAGACTGCCTGCCTGTGAACGGTTCAAATTTGCGTGGTGAGACTGTCTGCCCTGTGAATTGTTGCAGAGGTATCAGGGTTTTACCAATTTAGTTGTTAGGGTTTAAGAAAGAAGTGTAAAACAGTTAAGCATCGGCGGTTAGATTGAAATATATAAATAAATTTGGAGTATTTATATTTTGTTT
>Ga0325400_1000280_pt1 | contig 34867 bp, 30 predicted proteins | sample PopdelMetagenome_2_FD_205662 | JGI IMG/M metagenome (GOLD analysis project Ga0325400, IMG submission 205662) | Populus deltoides microbial communities from Bellville, Georgia, United States - Xylem-PdKOR-R1 | ecosystem: Host-associated > Plants > Phyllosphere > Stem > Wood/Secondary xylem...
AACCCCGGGAGTCGGTCACGAAGTTTTTAGGGACAAAGGAATCGTGGGGGCCGGCGTAGATGTATTCAATGACCGGGTACTTTTTGGCCGGATCAAAATTGGAAGGCCGAACAATGATGCCCCAGATGTCGGTCTTGCCATCGCGCCCTTTGGCCGTGAACACTTCCGGTAACTGCCAGCCGGTACCGAGCAGAGGCTGCATATCCGCTTTCTCCAGTTCCAGCAGGACTTTGCCCGTGGCGGTTTGGCGTAACACGGTGACCGGCGGTTGATCCACGCGGGAATAAATATCGACGAAGTACTGATAATCCGGCGAGAAGAACGTGCGGTGGTTGCCGTTCTCGGTTGTCAGCGCAGTAAGGCCCGTTCCGTCAAAACGGATGCTGTAGAGCTGGATCAGGTAAGGATCCTGACCAGGCTGTCGGCCACTGGCTTCGAAGAGAATGGTGCGCCGGGCCTCGTCGACGTGCACCACTCTTCGGACTACCCAGTCGCCCCGGGTAATCTGATTTTTTAGTTTTCCCTGACCATCGTAGCGGTAAAGATGATTCCAGCCATCCCGCTCAGACGCCCAGATCATCTCGTTGCCATCGGCCACATCGTAGCGGTACCGGTAGCCGCTGTAATTGATAAAGGTCGGACTGGTTTCTTCGATCAACGGTTTTGCCTTTCCGTCAGCGTTCATTTCCAGGACGTTAAATACCTGATGGCCGCGCTGGTTGTATTCAACCGTGAAAGCCCGGCTGTCTTTGCGCCACTGGGGAGTGCTGACATTGTACTGCTCAGGGATGAGTGAGGCCGGCATTGGAATCTGGCGTTTGGTTTCAACCAGAAACAACGTGGGAATCCGCTGCGGTAAGGCATCGCCCGGTTTAAGGTAAGGGCGGGTTTGCAGTTTCGGTTGCAGTTGATCCGCTGGTGACGATTCGATCAGGTAAAGGAGGTGGGGCGCATTAGCGCGAACTTTGTTGACGGCCAGCTTTTTGGAGTCAGGCGACCAGACCAGTCGCGCGGAATAATAATCACCCGCCGAACCGTCAAAGCTCAGCGCCACTTCCCCGGGGCCACTTCGCGGGCGAACGTAGACATTGTGCTCTTTGATAAACGCCACATAAGCGCCGTCCGGAGAAGGAACCGGCGGTCCCTCGCGCTCGTCGTTTTGACCACCCCAGTAGCGGGCGGACGCAGGGGGCGGCACAATTCCCGCAGATTGGCACTGGTAGGAGTCGAGTGAGCAGGTATATAAACTGTCGTTAATTTGGAACGAAACCTCGCCCGGTCGGAGGGTTATTTCATCAAAAGGCAGACTGTAAGGGGCAACCGGTCGGCCAGTCAGTTTATGCAGCGACGCAGCCAGACGAATGGGGTCGAAGGCGGGTTCTTTGCGATTCTGCCGGGCGTCCACCTTGATAAATTCTTTGCCTCTGGCGGTGGTTTTAATATACCAGAATAGGGGCTCTTTGTCCTGCCAGTGCACGGTTTGCGGAGCGTCATACACTTTGTTCTGAAACGCGCCATTGAAGGCTTCGGCCCGCTGGTAATCGGCCAGGGTCCCCTGAGCCCGGGTTGTGAGCGGGAGCAGCAGCAGGAGCATAAAGCGGAACAGAAAAGAAAGTCGGTAACAAGCAGTCATAAGCGGTTGGCAGGGAGACGGGTTCAACGCTTAAATATAGCTTACGGCCGTTTAGAAGATAGAGTACGGCGACGGAGATTCGGCAACAATTCTTACGAACGGATCCTGCTTTTGAATCAAAAAACAGAAAAGCCAGCGATTAGACTGGCTTTTCTGGCAACGGCAAGATGACCGCGATGCATTAAATGAAACGAGCCCTTTACCGGCTTCCTTTCTGGAAGACCTTCTGATCAACCGGCGTGTTAAGCTTTACGCGGTCGGTGTTGAAGGTAATTTTACCCATCTGACCACCGGCTACCTCCAACGTATAGGGAAATTTGATACCCTCAACGTCCTTGTAATTCGAGAAAAGAATTTCGGCGGTCTGTCCACCTACCCCGGGCCGTTTTACCTTACTGACCAAGTAGGTCGCTGCGTCGAGGTATTCGTCGAGGACTATGCCTTCTTTGGTGGTTACTTTCAGGTGATAACCGTCTTTGCCATCGACTTTTTCCTTACCCACCAGTTCAACCTGGTTGCCTTTCTCCTTATAGCCGACCAGCGGGCCGAATGGATCGAGTTCACCAAGCTGCTGTTTCACCATTTCGGCGGGCATATCCTCTGGGTCGCCCGAACCGCCCATCATGGCCGGACGGATCATCCAGCCGGTGGAGCCATCGACGACCTGTACCATTGAGTTGCCCATCACCGACGACTCCTGCCGCAGGGCCTTGCCGACCAATACCGTTGTTTTGCTCGGAATGTCCATCCCATTGATGGAAAGCGACCGCTCCGTGATGATGGTTTTGACGCCCGCCAGTTTATCCTTGCCACCCAGCGCGGCTATGTGTTTGTCGACCAGTTCATCGACGGTCTGGGCAAAGGCGCCCAGGGACAGAAAGGTAGCCAGTGCGGTAACTGTAAGTTTGTTGCTAAGCATAGGTGTATTGAGAATAAGACGAATAAACAAAACTTTGATTAACGCGGACCCGCGCCGGGACCGCCCGCACCGGGGCCACTCGATTGGCCCTGGCTGCTGCCGTCTCCCTTCACATCATCGTTGTTGACCGATTTGGCCTTCTTGCGTGGAGCATCCATGGTCATTTTACCGATCTTGTACGTAAAGGTTAAACGAACACCCCGGTTGTAAAGATAGGTATTACTGATCTGATTAAACTGATCGGAATTCAGTACGGTGCGAATACGCAGGCGGTTGGAGAAAATATTCTCCCCGGCCAGCCCAACGCTGCCCCGTTTGTTGGCAAAATCTTTCTTGACGCCGACCGAATAAAAGCCAAAGCCACCCTGCCGACCCTGCAGCTGCACCTGCGAGCCCTGCATCATGCCGAATGCCTGAGCGCCCCAGCCGCCTTTGAACTGAGCCGACGCGAAAGAACCTCCGCCCACCGTGAAGCCGGTGTTGGTCAGGGAAGACGAGATCCCATCGGCGCCCAGGGCCTGCCCCGTCAGACTGGTGTAAAAACTGTTGAGGAAAAGGCCAATGTTGATTTTCGAAGTCAGCGCCACGTTGCCAAACAGGTTGACACCGTAAGCCTGTTGATGCCCAATATTCTGGAATGTCGTCAGGATGGCGCCTTGCAGCGAATCCAGCGGTTGCCGGACCTGCGTGATGGCGTTGTTTGTGATGCGGCCAAAGAAAGTGGCGTTGATAAACGTTTTCTTGATGGTCTTGCTCAGGCCGAGCTCGAAGTTATTGGTCAGTTCGGGCCGCAGCGACGGGTTGCCCTGCGTAACGTTCTGCGGGTTCGATGCGTTGAAGTTCGGATTCAGCTGTTGCAGGCCGGGCCGCTGAATGCGTCGGTTAAAGCCCAGCTTAATGGTGGTTCCCAGAATGGTTTTCGAGGCATTAATGCTTGGCACCAGCACGCCGTAATCACCAATGCCGAGGTTGCCGCCTTCGCGGGTGCTGGCGTTGATGAAGGTGTGCTCGTAACGCACACCGCCTTTAAACGTGTAGCGATTTTTGGTGGTATACGTGTAGGAGGTATAACCGGCGGCAATGTTCTGGTGGTACTGCAGATTGCCGGCCGTGCCGTTGTTCTCCGTTGTAAATTCGCCCGTCGGTCCCGCAATCAGGTACCGGTAGTCGCTGTTCACTTCCCGGAAAATGGCCTTTCCCCCAAACTCCAGCATCTGGTTCCGCTTGATGGGCGTCTGATAGTCGGTTTGCAGGGTAAATTCCTGGTTGACGTTTTTGTTCAGGTTCCGCTGACGACCGGTTAAGGCGTCGGTGCCACTCAGCAGATCCGCGTCGAAGTTATTGGTCAGGTCGTTGCGGCTGTAAAGCGTCGAGACGCTCCATTCCTGCCCCGGCTTGAAGGTGTGCAGATAATCGATGTTGGCGTCTACCGTACCCGATAAGTTCTTCGTGTCCACGTTGCGTTTAGACGTCGACTCTAGCGTGCCGCCGGTCGAGAACTGCGTGACCAGATCCTGCTGGTTGAGCATGTTGCGCACGCCGTACCGGACGCCGGCCGTCAGGCTCTGGTTAGGAGCCAGGTCGTAGTCAAAGCCCAGGTTATACTGTCCGAACAGCCCGGAACTGTTGCCATTGCCCGTCTGCCGCGTAGACGTTAGAACACCGTTGACCAGACTGCTTTGGTCGAGACTGGTGAGGGTGGGCGTGTTATAGTTGGCCCGGCCAAACCCTCCCAGCGTAAAGCCGGTTTTCCCCTGGCGATAATTGCCATTCAGCGACAGCATGGACCCCCGGTTACCGACGCCTGAGTCCAGGTTCAGGCTCAGCCCCTGCAACGAGTTTTTCTTGGTAATGATGTTAATGATCCCGCCCGATCCTTCGGCATCGTACTTCGAGGAAGGGCTGGTAATGACTTCCACGCTTTTGATCTGATCCGCCGGAATTTGTTTCAGCGCGTCGGCGACGCTGCTCGCGACGATCGTTGAGGGTTTGTTGTTGATCAGCACCCGGACGTTCTGGCTGCCGCGCACGGAGACGTTCCCGTCCAGATCCACGGTCAGCAGGGGTACTTTCCGCAGAATATCGGTGGCGTCACCGCCTTTAGCCATAATGTCTTTATCGGCGTTGTAGACGAGCCGGTCAACTTTTTCTTCAATCAGCGCGGCTTGTCCGGTGACGGTTACTTCCTGGAGGGTTTTCACGCTGCTGGAGAGACCAATTGTTCCAACATCCAGACTTTTTCCGTCGGAGAGGGTCAGGTTCTCAACGGTTTTATTCCGGAAACCAACGAAGGTGATCAGCAGTCGGTATTGGCCGGCCACCAGCTTGGGGAGCGAAAACTGCCCTTTTTCGTCGGCTACGGCTCCATCGACGGTTTTGCCGGAAGCCTGGTTAATGAGCGCAACGGACGCGAACGGTACCGGTTTCTTGTCGGTCGAGTCAACGACGGTCCCCGTGATTTTGGCGGAGCCTTTGGGCGCGTTATCACCGGCGGTGCCGGGTAGTGCTTTGGGCTTGGCTGCGTTGGGCGGCCCCATGGCGGGGAACTGGGCGAAAGCCGGTCTGACGAAGGTAGCTGCCAACAGCAGCAAAAAGAGGAGTAAAGGTTTTGTTTGCATGACTTTGTGTCATCCGCCAGGTACGGAGAAGGCGTCCTGTCCGGGATGACACAAAGGTGCAGATAGGACCCAAGGCGAGGAAATAAAAGGTGATGAGTGCGGACTTGAACCGGATGAACACAGATTTTGTCAGGACGAGTGAAAAGCACATCAGCGCCCGAGCCAGTCCTTAAACTCGGACAGGCGGCTCATACTGATAAAAACCTCCTGGCGGGCCGGCGGCACCAGATCCAGTTTGAGCTTACCGGCCGAATAAGCGTGAATGTGCTGAATGGCTCTGCGGGACACTAGAAACTGCCGGTTTACCCGAAAAAAATCAGTGGGGTTAAGCAGGTCCGTCAGTTGGTCGAGGCTGTATTCGACGGGCAGGTGCTGGCCCTCGCGGGTGACCAGAAACGTCGCCTTTTCTTCGGAGTGAAAATAAGCCGTATTCGCCACTTCAACGCTGAGAATTTTAGCCCCGATAGCAACCATGAAGCGCTCTTTATAAGTGGGTTGCTGCGGTTTCTGAAGCAGTTGGAGCAGAACGCGCATGTCCGGGGCAGCGGGCTGGCTCCGTAGCGTTTTGAATTTATCGAGGGCAGCCGTCAATTGCTCAAAATCAACGGGTTTAAGCAGGTAATCAATGCTGTTCACCCGGAAGGCTTTGATCATGTACTCATCGTAAGCCGTCGTAAAAATAATCGGCAGGGCGAGCGGTACCCGTTCCAGGATGCTGAAGGCCAGTCCATCCTCGAGGTGAATGTCCATGAACGCCAGATCCGGCAGGGCATTTTCCTTAAACCAGGCCACGGCTTCCTGCACGGAGGGTAACTGGGCCAGGATATGGAGGCTGGGGTCGTACTTGATCAGCATCCGTTCCAGTTGCCGGGCGGTACGTTCTTCGTCTTCAATGATGACTACGTTCATGTTAAAAGCGGGATTTTTACGACAAAGGCACCCTGCTGCTGCCCGTACCAAATCGGGCAGTCGGTTAAAAGCGAGTAGCGGTTGGTGATGTTGCGCAGCCCAACGCCGGTTGATGCCTCGGGCTGATCGCGGGCCTGCAGCGGATTTTCGATCAATAAATAACTGTCTTCCTGGTAGATACGCACCCGCAGCGGCTCGCGAACCGACATCCGGTTGTGCTTGACGGCGTTCTCCACCAGCAGTTGCAGCGTGAGCGGAGCAATAAAATACCGCTCCTGACTGCCGGGCGGCACCTCGATCGTTACGTCGAACTTGTTCTCAAAACGGATTTGCAGCAGGAAGGTGTACGACTGGATGAAATCGAGTTCCGTGCCCAGCGGTACCAGGGCCTGGTCGCGCTGCTCAAGGATGTAGCGGTAGGCCCGGGATAGCTGCTTGATGAACTGCTCCGACAGGTCCGCGTCTTCGTGAACCAGCGACGTGAGAATACTCAGGCTGTTGAACAGAAAGTGCGGACTAAGCTGATTCTTAAGCGCTTCGAACTGACTCAGGACCGCTTCTTTCTCCAACTGTTCGGCTTTGAGCTGCACGTTCTTGAGCTGCTGGTACGACCGCGTATTCAGTGTCAGGTAGAAGGCCGACAGCATGATGGCGATGTTGAACCCGTTGTTGGCCCGCTGAATAAAGCTGATAATTTCTGCCTGGGGTGCCGTCGGCCATTTAACCGGACCCTGTCGTAAAACGTCAAAAATCAGAATAAATAACAGCTTGATAACAAGCTGAAAAGCCAGGGCGTAAAGAATCGCCAGGCCGAGCGAAATCAGGATGGGCAGGACAACGGCTAACCAGCTGAATTGAAACAGAAACTCCTGACCGAACCGGCGAGCCAATTGACCCTGAATCCAGTCGGTCAGCGTGATCCAGACAAAATACATACCCATGCCGATGACGCTAAAGCCAAGAAATAAGGTCAGGATTAGTACCAAATGATCTTTCTTCCAGGCCGTTGGGGGCAGGTTAACGTAAAGCAGCAGGGGCGAATAAAGCAGGAGCAGCCGGGCGGCCAGTTGCCATTTCTGCTTTGCGGTCAGCCGGTTGGTCATGAACAGCGTTAAAGATTGTCGGAAAATACATAAAACGCCTGCCAGGCAAGCCAATACCCGTTCCAGACAGTTGATCACTAAATTTTAGAGAATTTGCCCGGAGTACACCACTTTGCTATAGCCTGTTTCCTGGGATAAAGCCTACAAAACTGCTGCGAAGAGGGCGCCCCGGCAAAAAAAAGGCGACGAGCGCCCCGTTTAGCGGGCTGGATGAACCTTTTCGGGGGATAACGCAGGCATGGAGGTTTCCTGGTGCTACTAATCGCCCCGTAAACGGCGGAAAAGCCGAGTCTTATGCTCCATTGATCAGACCGCCAACCAGTTCATCGACCCGTTTTACATCCGCTTCAAACAGCTCTTGGGTGACGGATCCTTCGAAGGGGTCTTCCTCCTCGGCGTCTTCTTCGGCGAGTTGCTCCTCGAGATAAGAATCAATGGCGCTGACCAGCGAATACACTTCCCGCAGGGCTGAACCGGATGGGTCTTTGTCGAAACCCGTTTCCTCCTCAAACTCGTCCAGTACGCCTAACAATAAGTTAGACTCCTGCTTCAATTGAGGCAGTTTAGCGGCATAGGCGTCAAATACGGGCTCCTCTTCGTTGAGGGATTCGTAACGATCAATGATCTGACTCAGGAACGTATCGTAAAAACGGACTAAGGCTTTTCTTGGGTAAGCTTCCATGTATAAGCAGTTTGGCGGCACCCCGGGCGATCCCCGCAGGTTTATCCACTGGAAACAAATAAAACAGCCTATTGTCTTTTATGAATCAAACCGAATGGGCTTTTAACGGAAAAACCCGGCTGTTCGTACAGCCGGGTTTGGTCATTGATCTGGGGCCTTCCCCGATTTACTGGGCGCTACTTTTGCCGTAAACCAGTAGAGAAGCGCGGTCGAGCGTGATACCCGCCATGGAAAAACCGACATAAGCCGGCGTTGCCGACGCGTCCAGTTCCAGTTTGTCGCCGAGGGCGTGGACGGTGATCAGGTAACGGTGCGCGGGACCCGGAGTGGGGGCAATACCGATGTAGCCCGGTACGCCAAAATCGCTGTTGCTTTGAACGGCCCCGGCGGGCGTCAGGCTTTTGTTCAGATTACCGGCGTCCGGTTCCAGTTGATGCGTACTGGCCGGGATGTTGAAAAGAACCCAGTGCCAGAAACCGCTGCCTGTCGGCGCGTCGAGGTCGTACATGGTTACGGCAAAGCACTGGGTATCCGCGGGGGCGTTCTCCCAATAAAGCTGCGGGGACCGGCTGTCACCCGTGAAGCCCATACCGCTGAAAAACTGGGCGTTCGTAAACTGACCCCCGAGTTCGTTACTTTTAAGGGTGAAAGTTTGGACGGGGGTAGTAGTCCCGGCTACGTCTGTTGTTGAATCGATCATGGTTGTTTGAACCGAATTAGTGAACAATCGGGTTGGCTGCGCTAAACACGGATTAAGAGACCCTGGCAGAAGATTACGTGCCTGCCTGCCTGTTTACCCGTAGGTTTAACAGGGGCAAAATTAGCGGGGAGCCAGGGACTGGGACTGTCGCTGCCGGTTCAAAAGCTATCGTTAAACAGTCAGGTTTTGCTGCTGGTACTGACTGGGGCTAACCCGAAAGTATTGTTTGAAGGATTGGGAGAAGCTGGAATGATTTTCAAACCCAACTTTGTAAAAAACCGCGCTGGGGTTCTCGCCATGCCGGAGCAGAGAAGCCGCCATTTCCATTTTGCGCTGCCGGAAATACTGACTGGGCGCCATGCTATAGAGTTTAAAGAAACGGCGCTTAAACGTGGACACACTCATGTGGCAAAGGAAGGCCAGTTCTTCCAGGGTCGTGGATTTTTCCACGTGCGTTTCTACTACTTTCCGGATGTCGAAATCCGCGTGGCTCTCCGGTTGGCGGGTCTGGAAAGAGAGCAGGCTGCGCGGGCTCCTTTCCAGCAGATAAAGCATAAGTTCTTCAAACTTCAGTTGAAGCATCGCTTCTGAAATAAGCCGTCCGGGACCCACCAAGGCGTTCAGGGAAGCAATGTAATTCCGGATAAAGTCATCTTTGGCAAACTGAATAAACGGCTCTTCAGATGCATTTATGGTGGGGCGCACCGGGTCAATCAGCGCGGCATATTTGCCAAAAAAACGGGCCAGAGCCGCGTTGTCAAAAAAGAAAAGCAGGCTCTCATAGGGGCGGTTGACGGCCAGCTTCTCGGACATCAGGCAATGGCCCGCCGATAGCAGAATAATCGCCTGGTTGTTGATGGTTTTCGTTTTGTTGGCGTAGGACAACACCTTTTCCCCATGCTGTAGCAAACTAATCATGTTGTGTTCGAGCATGATTTTGTTTTTCAGGGAAGCCTTATGGGACAGGTGCCGATAAACAAAAAAAGAGGCCTTTTCCGCCCGACTGTCCTGGGGCGGAAAAGCCTGGGTGAGGGAGGGCTTATCGGGCTGTTCCATTGGAATACTGGGTGAAAAGTTCGTGGCGATTGTCCGGGTCAAACGGCTTCGGCTTGGCCTTATTTAACCCTTTACTTTTTGGTGCCAATCTGTTGCTGGCAGGCAGTAACGATGGTTAAGAGTCAAAGGTAACGGTTTGCCATACAGTCAACAATAACGACCTTTCGGCCTGGGCATCTGCTTAATGATGCTCCGTTTCCTGCTGGCGTGCCTGTCGATACGGTCGCCCTGCCTGCGTGTTTCAACAATAAAGCAACCATGCCGTCAAAAGATCGCCCTGACGACAGGGTTGCTTTCCTGTTTCTTACGGAATGGCCTTTTCGGCCCGATTACCAACTAAGCCAGGGCTTTCCGGGCTTCGCGGTCCGGGTCATTGACCAGCATTGGTGCATCGTCCAGAACCATCGTTTCGCCGTTTTGAGTTGTGTAGGGTTTCCAGGTCGGTAAACCACCGCCGTTCGGATTGCCGGTTTTAACGAAGTTAAGGAACGATTTTGCCATCTTTTCCGACAAGACCCTGGGCCGTTTGCCCCCGCCCGTATGGGTGAGCATAAGGTCGGTATTGTAGAACCAGAAACAAATATCGGCGCAGTGGAAGGCCCGCATCCGGTTGTCGAAAAGGGGTGGCTGCCAGCCAAACCAGGCTACGTAAACGGGCGCTTTCTGCTGCGACGCCTTTGCGTCGGCGGCTGCCACGGCGTTTTTGCGGTTGGAGACAATCAGCGCCCAGAGTTCGATGGGCCGGGCTTTGGGGAAGTTTCGGGCGTAAGCTTCAACAATTTCGCCGGATTTGTCGCCGAAACGGGGTCTGATTTTCTCCTTGACTTCCGCTAGCGAAATGCTTTCCAGTGACGAATCCGTCCGGTCGGGGTTCTGCTCGTGAAAGGTAGAGCAGATCATGAGCGGAATCGTCGCCGAAAAGTGGTTTGGATCGCTGAAGAACGGTTTGTCGTTCAGGGAGGTGCCGTCCGCTACCGGCGAGTAGCCGCCCCGCTGGATGCCGAGTCGTTTGGCATCGTCGGCCATTTTATCCACCGCCCGGTTGGCAATGTCGATGTACTCACGCCACGGAATCTGCTGGAGCCTGTCGATTTCGCCGGCTTTCAGCCCCGCTTCTTCCATTACTTTTTGCCCTAACTTTTCGGCATACTCCTTATTAACGCCGGAAAGCGAGCTACCGCTCAGGGCCACGGCCTTATGGAACAGCCCTTTTGCGGACGGCATATTCATCAGCGTGGTTACTTTGGCGCCCCCGCCCGACTGCCCAATGATGGTCACGTTGCTGGGATCGCCCCCAAAATTGGCAATGTTGTTTTTGACCCATTCCAGGGCCGCAACCATGTCCAGATTGCCCACATTCCCGGAAGCCGGATGGCCCCCGGCCGCTTTCAGATCGGTATAGCCCAGCGAACCAAGCCGGTGATTAATGGAGCAGAAAACAACGTTGCCGAAACGGGCCAGATTCTCGCCATTGTACCCATCCTGTTCAACCGCATTCCCGTTGACAAATCCGCCCCCGTGCAGCCAGACAACAACCGGCCGTTTCTGCGCATCCAGCGCGGGCGTCCAGACGTTCAGGCGCAGACAGTCTTCCGACACATCGTCGTAGTTCCAGTGGTCCACAAACGAGGCATAAGGGTTGGCGTACCGTTTTTCCATGATCTGGGGCGCCGAGTTGCCCCACCAGATTGTCGGACGAACATCCGTCCAGGCGGTGGGCTTCTGCGGAGGCATAAACCGGTTCTTTCCTGAGGTGTCGGCTCCGTACGGAACACCTAAAAACTGGTGGATGCCGCGCAGGATAAAGCCCCGTACTTTTCCGTACTCGGTGTTGGTAACGGCGACGTTGTCGCCCACGAACAGGAGCTGATCGTCGGCGGCTGGTTTCACGGCTTTGGGGGGACGCGCCGGAACCGCCACGGATTCCTGAGACAGGCCCAAACCCGCCACGCCGACGCCCAGCGATTGCAGGAAATTTCGTCTTGAAGGTTTCATCGTTGAATAGAGCTAGTTAAGGGTTGACAAAAGGGCCACTGTGCCATTGTAACCGGCGGGAAAAACAGTGGATGAATTGACAGTTAAAGGCTGGCAATGAGGTATTTTACTACTCGCAGGAACGCAGTCTGCCCAGAAATTTTTCGGGATGCGCCCAAACTAAGAAATGGCGACTGTGGCTTATCGTTGAGTTCCTTTCCGTTTACGACGGCAATCTGGCAAAAAGTTTAAAGCACTCTTCCCAAATGGGCTAATTTTTGACTCAATTTTGACAGCGTTTCGTTGGTTTTAGCGTCACCCTTGTTGCCTAGTAAGAGTAAAAAACGCTACAGGGCTTTTTGATAAAAAATGAAATAGCCGATACGGATAAACATAGTGGTCGTTTAATTACAGCTGATAAATAGTTCGATACTGTCCTCTATACAACTAATGAACGAGTAGCCCTGTAGCGTTTTTTACTTTGTTTTAGTGTGTTAAAATTAGTGTAGATAAATACTAGAATTTCTTTAAAATAGGTCTATCTAGCGAGTATCGGCCATCCACATGCCTGCATCAGGATTTTATTCATTGCAGATGAATTAGCGACTTATATGAATTCGACGGAAAATAGTCTTGCCTCTTGTACTATTTGCCTGTAATAGCTATTAGCACCTCCGCCGACCCGTCGAAGCGCTTTAACGATGTCATTCAGCGAATGAAAGTGTTCTTTACGTCTATTCGGATTCCTGCCAACTTCACGGGTAATGCCGTTCTGATCCCGCGGGCTTGGGGATGGGCAACCTGGCAGGATAGAGGGCAGACTAGACAGTGGCTGATTATCAGCAGTTGGTCAGAAACAGTGCTCCAACAAAAAACTTCTGTCTGGGCGGAGGTGACCTGTTTACGAGGCTGGTTAAGCAACATAAAGGATTGATTCCCGGGAAATTCGCTGGTGCTATGCGTTGTCAAAATACCAGGCTTACAGCTGGTACCTCGTCAAATCGAAACTCCACAATAGAGGCAACGATAAAACAGGAGTTTATTCACCTGACACGACTCGGTACGATGGACAACTTAACAAAAACGGTGTAAGGTCTCCACAAATTCCCAGAGAAGATAGATTGGTTTTAAAACGGTTTTAGGCGTTTTATTCGCCAAGCTTAATCCGAAAAGTGATCAATTTTGTTCAAATCAACAGGCTTTTATACAGCCAGGTTTCAGGCTGAAAAGTAGTGATTTATCAGAGGCTTAATGTAGAAATTCAGATTATAAACTTCACTTTTATTTTTAAATAAGACCTTCTGATCCTCTGGTCGAAACGTATTTACAGAAATCCACCGAAGGGCTGGTGCAGCACTAGCAAATGGATGGGCTGGGCGTCCGAAAAGGTCTAGCGAAACAGATATTTAAGCTGAGTCTCTGCCGATTGGGTCACTACACGAGTCTTCCGGGGGTTATTTCCAACAAACCAACCCTTTCGGTGGTTGCGTGAACAGCAATTGGACCGGGTGTGGTGAAAACCAGGCCGGCTTGCACCTTAGTTGGGATAGCTTAAACCAGAGAGAGCATGACAGGCAAAGCAGTAGTAAGTGGATTAGTAGCGGGACTAGCCGGTGTAGCAGCCATGACGCTGGCCGAGAAAATAGAGCAATCGCTGACCAAACGACCCAATTCATACGTACCCGCCCGCACCCTTGAGCGGTTACTGGGACTCGCCCATAAACCGGACCGGGAACGCCTGGGCCTCAACTGGACTATGCACTGGGGACAGGGCATTCTGATGGGTATTGCCCGTGGACTGATGGCCCAGCAGGGCATCCGGGGGCCAGTGGGCTCGTTTCTATTCATGAATCTGCGGCTGCTGAATGACCAGACCCTGGAGAATGCGACCGGGGTAGGCGCTCTGCCCTGGACCTGGCCCAAGGACGAGCAGGTTATTGACCTGGTTCATAAGGGAATTTATGCCTTCACGACAGGCGCAATCGCTGACCGGCTGGTGGAAGGGCCGCCCCGAAAAGCTGATCTGCGGGCGGGCTGGACCATTGGCGAGAGGGCATAAGCTTTTCGTTTTCGGTGTAATTTACGGAGCCGGGTATTCTTTAGAGTGCTTATTCGAAAGCAAAAAGGTCAGCGTTAAATGGCCTGAAATTTTTTAAACGCAGCGGAAGGATTCTAGGCGATGAATATTATAAAGATGATACAGTCCGTCACCCACGAGGTTGACGCGATCCAGGGCAATCAAACCAAGGATAAAACCTTCAGCAGCGAACAGGTCTGGGAAAATGAGGAAATGGCGCGAGACCGTTTCCGACGGGCTAAAGAAAAATTGTACGCCGTTCAGGGGTGGTCGGATTTGCCTGGTTTTACCGCAACGTTTACGGTCTATGATCCTAAAGGAAACCCTAGTGATGCAACCCCGGTGCGGAGAGGGGATTACATCCGCATTGATTTGCCGGGTCCGCTACCCCCGAACTGGGTTCGGATTGTGGACATGGACAGTACGGAAACGGTAGCGCACTTCACGGTTGTGCCCTGCTCGGCGCCCGTGGCGGAGACTAATGAAGAAGCCGCTCCGGTGGAGCATTTCTTTACCGCCGAAGCCAGTAGTACTTTTCAGGTGGAGCAACGGGGTAACCGCGTGATCGCTTCCGAAATTGGCCGGAATGAACGGGTCAATAATGAGCAGGCCACGGCGGGTGACCGGGCGGTCCTCAACACCCTAATTGCGGCTGGTGGTTGGGCTCTTTTTCAGGAAGCTCAGTGGACAAAGCTGACGGACTATCTGGTGGCGCCTTGATGTGCACACGCCTGTGATAAGACGGTCCATAACAAATAAAGCCGCTTCCTAAGAATAGGAATCGGCTTTGCCATTTCCGTCCTGTTGAACATTTTTCCGTTCGCCGGGCTTACACTGTTCTGTATTTAACGATTAAGCTTCAGTTTTGGCCGTTTCGTTGACGGAGCCTTCCGCAATAGTCGTTAATAGGGTGTCGGTTTTTTTCTCTTCGGCCAGCGTTTCTTCCAGAAGGCTGATTGCATCCCGAAAGCCCAGCGTACCGGCCAGAGCCTTGAGCGTACCATAAGCCGCTATCTCATAATGTTCCACTTTTTGAGCGGCTGAGATCAGGGCTGCATCCCGCGTTAAGCTACCGTCTTCGGTGTCTTCGAGCAGTTCTTTCGCTTCCTTGATCAGGCCATCCATCGCCTGACACTTTTTGGCCGAGGCTTTTTCACCAATAAGCTCGAAAACCTGCTCCAGACGCGTAATCTGATTTTTCGTTTCTTCCGCGTGGGTCTCAAAGGCCGTTCTCAACTCTTCGGAAGTGGCCCCTTTGGCCAGTTTGGGCATGTTCTTGGTTAGATGCTTCTCGGCCCAATAAATATCTTTCAATTCGTCGAGGAACAATTCTTTTAAGCTGCTCTCCTCTGGGTTAGGCTGCGGAGCGCTTTTTTTACTGGTTGCCATGTTTCAATACGTTGATTAGTTAACAGGGTACAAACCGGCCCAACCAGTAAATGGTATACTACAATGACAACTTAAAAAGGCAACGGCACCTGAAGGGTGAAGATGAATTATCTACTTCGGGGAGCTACAGGGCTTATTCGTTGCGGACGAAGGAGCAAGTAAACAAGTCAATTTTTAGGTCCGATAATATTTACTTATAGGACCTAAAAATAAAATAGTTCTGTAAATGAATTATTTACTGTTACGCTGTTGCTGGCAAGCAGTAATGTCCACTACCTGAATTTTTGCCCTAGCGTAAAGAGAATGTTCACGGCGAAAGCGCACTGGCTTAGAAGAAAAGCGATCAGGACGGGTAGAAACCATTCAGCGCTCACCAAACTGCCCGTTGGCAGGGCAATCAGAAAGAGTACGAATATGGACGGTACAAGGTGAATCGCGGACAGGATGCGACTCGGCGTTTTACGGGTCAAGCTTAGGAGCCAGTAACCCATACCGAACACAAACAGGAGTTCTGATGCGACCAGTGTAAAGTGAAAATTACTGATCACATAATACGTATTGTACAGTTGAATGTCAACTGAATGCCGGCTAAATAGAAAGCCAGTTAGAATAAGTACGGGCATAGTCAGCCAACTAATTAGGTGCGGTCTGTTAAGTGTAATCTTCATAAAAGCGGATTGTATAATTTACTTTGTATTAAGAATTTGTTACCTATAAAGAATAAATAGTATAAAGCATAATGAAGAAATGTTGGCTGCTAATCTATATAGTTTTGCCTGTTTTTAAACTACTTGTTGGTTAATTTATGGTAACCTATTCTTTAAATAAATTTAACTGTAACAGTAGTGGAAGGTAATCCAATCAGTGAACACTATATTTGTTTTTAAACTAAGTTTTAGCTTACGTTACTCAGCTATTTAAAAATGGACTTGGTTCGTTATTGCAGAAGTCTCCTGGATTATGGTTATTCGTTAGCTTACAAGAAAGAATATTTTGTCATTCAAGAATCACTTTCCCCTTTTATTTTAGTTATGTTAAAAAAAGTATAGTTAACAGCCCTTGGTTCATAAGCTAACGGAGCTACAAATTGCAAATTGTATGAAGTTGGAAAACGACTTAGGCCGGTTCTTAACGGCTCAGGAACAGGACTATAGCCGCGCGCTGGCCGAAATCAAGCAGGGTAGAAAGCAAAGTCACTGGATGTGGTACATTTTTCCGCAGATTTCCGGTCTGGGCTTTAGCGAGACGGCAAAATTTTACGCCATCAAAAATTTGCAGGAAGCAACTGATTATCTAAAGCATCCTGTTCTTGGCCAGCGCCTGGTCGAAATCTCAAATGCTTTGCTGGCTGTCAGCGGGAAAACGGCGAATCAGATTCTGGGTAGTCCGGATGATTTAAAACTCCGGTCCAGCATGACTTTATTTAGTTTAGTGGACAACACAAATCCTGTATTTCAGGCGGTACTGAATACATTTTATAACGGATCTCCCGATCAAAAAACGGTTGACCTGGTAAAAAGAAACGGTTAAAAAGCTGATTAACTAAGTTAAGTTTAAGTGAGGGTTGTGATCCTTCTACTGCTTTCTACTCCGCCGGGCCAGCCGCAATAATTTGCGTTAAAAGAGTCAGCTTGTTGCCCTTATTTTACTAGTTTATTACCGCTGTTATCAAATAGTTATTGTGAGTAGCTAGTTAAAGCAAGTGCTACTTAATCGATCTGCTGTAAGGCGCTATTTTCCGGCACCTGGGTCGACCCAATCAACGTGCCAAGCGTGACTAGGCCCAGTAGCAGATAAAGAACTCCCGCGGCCTTTAGCCAGGGCATCTCCCGGGCTCGGGAGATGATTGAACTACCCACGTACAAAAGCCCCCCGCTCATGGCTAGAAAGAAGCAGAGGAAATGCTAACGCTCAAATGCCCGGCTCAACGGAAGGAGTTGAATGTAAATCAGCGCAGCCCGAAGCCGGGTCACCAGGCTGGCAATCAGGCCGGTCAAAAACGCAATCCGGTCGTGTTGGCGATGATGATACCGCAGCATAAGACCCGCGCGAACCAGCGACAGGCGGTTTCCTGCCAGAAAAAATTGGCAAAAGCGGTCAGGGTCAGCAGGTTGACGCCTATTTTAAAGTACAGCAGGCTCTGGAGGAGGCTGCTTACAACGGTGAGTCCCAGAAAGAAGAGGCCATTCCGATAGAAATGCTTCGTCATTGGTTTGGCTAATGAAGGTTGTTTTTAGGCTTGGGGGCAGTCCAGTTAGGTGGATTCCGGCGTAAGGGGATGCCGTGGGAAATGCTTCGCTTTACAAAGCGTCGAACCGGGTGACGTCCTTTTTACCAGTGGTTTATAGTAACTCCTGAATCGTAGTAAATTGGCCTATGGGAAGCTATTAACCCGGGTAACTATTGTCTTTGCGGGATTCATTACCGGGCTTGCTCACTGTCTATGGCGGGAGACTTTGACCAACTCACCAAAACATAGCTATATTTATCGCCTGCTTAGTCAGCTTTAAATCCCAGGAACGCTATGCCGCCCCGAATAAATCAACTACGGATCTCTCTCATTTTTCTCTCCTTGTTGTTGGCTCTGCCCGGCTTGGCGCAACCGGCCCAGCGTTCGTCCCGGGCGATGGTTACTTACCGAAATCCCGTCATTGCCGGTGATTTCGCCGATCCTTCGGTTATCCGGGTTGGTCAGATTTACTACGCGGCTGGTACCTCATCCGAATGGGGACCCGCCTACCCCCTCTACCAGTCCGCCGATCTGGTCAACTGGGAAGCAATTGGGCCGGCTTTTCGGAACCTGCCGTCCTGGACAATGGGCAGCTACTGGGCGCCCGAGCTTTTTCACCGCAACGGTACGTTTTACCTCTACTACACGGCCCGCCGAAAAGCCGACCAGCATTCCTACATCGGCGTTGCCTCGACTCAGGACCTCAGCAAAGGCTTTACCGACCACGGTTTGTTGATTGAATGGACCAGCGAAGCCATTGATCCGTTTGTGCTCGAAGACGGGGGTAAGCTTTTTATTACCTGGAAAGCCTATGGCCTCGATAAAGGAAAAGACATCGAACTTCTGGGCGCGGAGCTTTCGGCGGATGGGCTCAAAGTGACCGGCAAAGCCTTTCCTCTGATAAAAGCCGAGCGCGGCAACTGGGAAGCCGGGGGCGCCGAAGGGCAGGCCATCTTTAAAAGAGGGCGGTATTTTTACATGACGTATTCAGGAAATGCCTGCTGCGGGGAAGGCTGCAACTATCAGGTGGGCCTGGCCCGCGCCGAAAAATTGCAGGGCCCCTGGGAAAAATTCGGGGGCAATCCCGTGCTGGTTAGTGATGACCACTGGAAATGCCCCGGTCACGGAACCGTCGTAACGACGCCGGATAACCGCTATTTTTACCTGCATCATGCTTACAATGGCGCTGATTTTACCTTCACCGGCCGGCAGGGGCTGCTCAGCGAGCTGGTCTGGGACGAGCAGACGGGATGGCCCCTTTTCCGGTACGGGACCACGCCACCCGCTCAGGCCGAGTCGCCTTTGGGGGCGGTTCAGAAAAAAGAACAGCATGTAACGGTTAATTTCAGTAACCCAGAGCCGGAGGCCCCCTGGGTGTGGGACGTAAGCCAGCCTAAGCCCAATTTCACGGTCAAGGACGGACTGCTTCAGGTGGTTAATACGTCCGCCCACCCAACCGGAAGCTTTTTGGGACTGGTTCTTAAAAAAGGAGCTTACACCTTCAGCGCCGACCTTAAACCACAACCCCATGCGCTGCAAAGCATCTGTTTATACGGGGACGCCAGCAATGCGTTGGGCGTGGGCGTGCGCGTCGGTTCACTGGAGCTTTGGCAGATCAAGGATGGAAAACGCATGGTGCTGAAAACGCAGCCCATTCCGGATGCAATGACCCTTGTTCATCTACAGTTACGGAGTTTGTCCGGCCCGTCTTATGAGTTTAGCTGGTCGGGTGAGGAAGGTCAGCCCCAACGGATCACCGAGACACTGCTGGATGGTCGGTTTTTACCGCGCTGGGATCGGGCGCCCCGCGTCGGAATCAGCGTGTCAGGCGACAGCCGGGAGCCGACCCTGATTCGCTCCGTGGCGTTGCGCTACAACTAGCCCGCTGCCCGGCTACAGTCCGGCAACGGGCCTTTTTTACCCGGTTCAGTTCTTCTTTGAATAGGCATCCATTAACTGCTGCGCTTCCGGGGCGGTCAGGATTGAGATGCATCCATGCCGGGCTTCTGACGGAAAACGAACGTTTTCCTCAACGGTCCAGTGAATCAAATCGGGCGAGTAGGAAGCCCCAAATCGGTTGGTCATGCAGTAATCATACAACAGTAACCATCCCGGTTTGACGGGGTCTTTGGTGACGGTAGGGCCTTCGGTAATGACCGGAACAATCTGCCCATTATTCAGGGGACCTTCCAGAAGGGTGTAGGGGCCTTCCAGGTTTTTGGCGGTTGCCACGCGGATGGCCCGCCTTTCCCCGGTTTTAGCCCCAAATTCTTCTTCCTTATGAAAGAGGTAATAAATGCCCTGATGGGCCAGCAGGGTGCCGTCGATCACCGAATAAGGGGGCGCAAAAAAGACTTTTGCGGGGGTAAAGGTCTTCCAGTCGCGCGTTCGGCAGGACCAGAGCCGACTTTCTTTCCAGCCCGCTTCTTTAAAGGAGGACGACCAGAACAAGACGTACTCTCCGGTTTTATCGTCGTAAAACCATTCGGGAGCCCAGATATTTCTGGCCAGGGCGCCGGACTCATCCCGTACCTCCTTCATCAGGGGCAGCGGGCCTTCAACCTGCCAGTGAATCAAATCGGGCGAGGTAATGTAAAGACAGCTTGGACCTACTTTCTCGCGGTCGTTGCCCCCGCCCCCACCGGTCGACAGGATTCGCCAGAGCCCGTCCGGTCCGCGCCGAACGTAGGGATCCCGGACGTGGTGCTCCCATACGGGTTTGTTGTCGTTCAAAGGCGTCCAGTGCCGGCCGTCGGTAGACAGGGCGATGTGCAGTTTATTGATCAGCATGGGATCGGGCAGGGGCACCTCAACGGTGTTTCCCTTCGCGTCAATCTCAATGCGGGTCGGATACCGCTGCCGAAAGTAAGTCAGCATCCAGACCTTTTTATCTTTCTGGATCTTCAGGGGTTCTTCTGCTTTTGATTCCTGGAGGGCTGTCCCGTTAGGGGACTGCGCCAAAGCGCCCCCAAGGGCGATCATCCATAAAACAGATGCGAGTAGACGTTTCATGAGGACTGGGTTTATGCGGCTGACTTATTTTTCCGCGTTGGAGCGGGCCCGTTTCGCTTTCTGACGAGCCGTACGGACCAACTGATCGTCGCTCGCTCGCGCTTGGGCTATAACTTTATCGCCAAACCCCGCGTCGATACGGCTAATCGTATCCATCGCTTCGTCGAGGGCGACCGAACAGCCACAGGCCTTCGACAAAACCAAACCTTTTTCTTTGGCTGATTGAGTCAGGGCCAGATTGCTAAGCAGCCAGCCGCTTTACAGCTTAAGGCTGATGGGGTCATTTTTTACCCATACAAACAGAGCCTGTTTTGTTCACCGAGTCAGCATGTTGACCGGTAAAGGAGTGGTTATGCTGTAGCCTGTTCAACCGATCCTACTGCACCGGCAGGCTAACCGCACGTCATTTGCTATCACTGGTCTTGCTGTCGTCAATTGAGGGATTGTCTGAAGGCCAGGGGGCTTTGTTTGGTCTTGGCTTTGAATAATTTGCTGAAAGACTGGGCGTATTCGAAACCCAACTCATAAGCGATTTCGCTAACCGAAAGTGTCGTGATGGAGAGCCTTTCCTTGGCTTGCTGGATGAGTTTTTCGTGGATGTGTTGTTGAGCCGTCAGACCCGTCAGCTGTTTGAGCATGTCACTGAAGTATTTGCTCGATATATTAAGCTTATCGGCAAAATAACCCACCGTGGGTAAGCCCTCCCGGTTCGGTGTTTCGGAAAAGTAATCAGCCAGAAGCGTTTCAAACCGGGCCAGCAACTGATGGTTCAGGGGCTTGCGGGTAATGAACTGCCGGTTGTAAAAGCGGTTGCAATAGGTGAGCAACAGGTCCAGTTGAGCAACCAGTACATCCTGACTAAACGCATCGATTGGCCGACTGAGTTCTTTCATTATTTTCTGAAACAACTCCTCAATATCCCGCTCTTCATCTTCCGACAGAATCAGGGCTTCGGCCACTTCGTAATGAAAAAAGTGGTACTCCTTAATCTTGCGGGCCAGCTCATAATTCAGTAAAAGGTCGGGATGGAAGTTCAGGCACCAACCCCGCTCCGGCATGGTAAAACCTTTTTCTATTCCCATGACCTGATGAGGGGCAAAAAAGCCCATGACCCCCTCATCATAATCGTAACTTGTCTGCCCGTACTGTGCTTTGCAGGTGCAGTTGTATTTGATGGTGACCACGTAAAAACCTAGGGTGAATCGGGTCTTTTCCTGAAAATCCAGTTTGGGCATGTCCCCAAACTGGTAAATACTCATCAGGGGATGCCTGGGTTTGCCCAATCCGCACAGGGTGTAGTATTGGGCTAAGGTTTTTACCTGCAAGATTTTACCACTTTTCATGCCTGACAGCCTGCTACTTAATGGTTAACTTCAGATTCTTACGCATCAGATTACCCCATAATTTTAAGCCAAATCGGGTAGGAATCAAGGGCAGTGCTCGCCGGGATACTTTATTCTGAAAGCCACTGATGGTACTAATGGATCCTTTTCTGAGGCCCTGCATGGCTGCTTCAACGACCTGTTGGGGTGTTTGCCGATTTTTGCTGGAAAAGCTTTCTTTGCGCTCAGGGCCAATCTTGGCCGCATCAAAAAAACCGGTTTCGGTAGCACCCGGACACAGCAGCATGGTTTGTATCCCATACAGGCGGTTTTCTTCCCAGAGAGCCTCGGTAAAATAGCTGACAAAGCCTTTTGTAGCCGCGTAGATAGCCATGTAGGGGATTGGGCCAAAGCCCGCCATCGAGCCTACGTTGATAATCGTACCGCTTTTGCGCGCCCGCATCTGGGGCAGAAACCGATACGTGAGGGCTACCAGCGCATCGGTATTCAGGTGCATCATGTTCTGATAGTCCTCCAGACTGTATTCCAGGAAATCACCACCGGCGCCAATGCCCGCGTTATTGATTAACCAGTCTACCTCCAAATCGTTTTTGGCTACTTCATCGGCGATTACCTGATCGCTTCCGGCCTTCGCCAGATCAATGGCGATGTACTGGGCTCCAATGCCGTACTGGGTGCTCAACTGCTGGCACAGGGCTTTCAGCTTGTCTTCTGATCGGGCAACCAGCAATAGGTTGTGTTTTTCGCTGGCTAACCGGGTAGCAAACGCTTCGCCGATGCCGCCTGAGGCTCCGGTGATTAAGGTTACTTTCATGGTTCGATTGCTTTTTTGTGAAGCAAAGTTCAGCTTCTTACTGCTTAAGAAAGTAGCCAAAAGTCGGAAAGTCATCGCTGAAACACGAGTGAGGGGCTACCGCTAGGGCAAGTGCAGCGCCCCGAAGTAGCTGGCCAGATTATAGGACATCAGTACTCCGCCGATAAAAAACGCGACCCAGATCCACTTTTTCCGTTCCTTGAGTCGGGCAAAATAAAAGATGGTGAAGCTGATCAGTAAGTTGACCAAGCCCCACGAAACATTAAGGACGGGCGAAGATAGTCCCCGCCCCGGGGGCGTTGCAAACGGGGTTGGAAAGGGCTTGCCGATGATCCCCATGAAGTAGTGCGGGAGGAAATTAACGGCAAAAAAACCGGCAAAAAAGGCAAGCACGTAATGATACCACTTTGTTTCGGGGCGATTATAGGGCTGATTGGTTTTCATAGTGTTTATCTAATCTGGCGGCAAAACTAGCGGGTTGGATCAAGTCGGACCTGAGACAATTGTCTCAATTACTTCTGCGCCCGGATGCGCGTGAGAGTCCGGCGGGTCATTCCCAGGTAAGAAGCGAGGTTCGAGAGGGAAACCCGTTGCAGGAGACGCGGATTGTTCTTCTCCATGTACTGATAGCGTTCGCGGGGTGAGTAAATCCGGGCGATCAAGCTTTGCGAGTTGTAATCCATCAGCATGTGGATTAACAGCCTTTTGCCGAAAAAGACGATCTCCGGATGAGTACGGCAAAGTTCGAGGAGTTTTTTACTGCTCAGGATCCAGATTTCGCTTTTTTCGCCGGCCGCAATGGCGAACTCCGATGGCTGACCCGCTTTGCCATTCTTGTAGTCGGATGTGATGTCGCCTTCCAGGTGAAACTGTACGTTGATCTGAACGCCTTCTTTCTCGTAATACGTGCGCAGATGGCCGCTTTCCACGAAATAAAAACCCGTGCAAAGCTCCCCTTTTTTCAGAACAAAGTCCCCTCTTTTAAGAAGCTTATGGTCAAAAAGAGCCACTACCAGCGCTAAGTTTTCGGGCGCAGGAATGAGCAGGCTGAGAAATTCAATGAGTTTTACTTGAGCCATTGTTGAAAAGGCTGGAACGAGCCCTGTAAGTCCATTTACGATACAGGCTGCGTCTTTGAAAGGCGCTTGAACCATCGGTTAAGTGAGCCAATTTACTAAAAATGTCCGCTGGTTCTGGTGCGGCATACTGGATTTGGCGGAAGTGTTCCCGGCCCTGGCCACAGCCACGAGTTGGTGGAAGGGGCTTTCATCGATCTTCCGCGCCAGGGCGTTCCTGGTGCCTGTTTATTTTCGTTACTTTTACTTTATGCAAAACATCGAGTCACTCCTTCATCGTCACAAACAAAACAATAAGCTCGACATCCTGCTTATCGCGCCCACCTTCGGTCACCTCTCCCCCGAAATTGCCGCTCAATACGGCCTTACTCACCGTAAACCGCATTACTTTTTCCTCTTTATGCTGGAAGGCCACACGCATCACGGCGTTGATCTTCACCAGTTTGATATCAGGGCCAACGAACTGCTATTTATCCTGCCTCACCAAATTCACCGGCTGCCCGCTGCCAGGCACGACACCGACTATTTTAAGCTCGGCTTTGATGAAAATTGTCTTTCTCTTTTGCCCAAACATTACCCGTTTCTGGTCAACCCGTTCAACCAGCAGAAGATTGGCTTTAGCCCATCGGCTGCGGCAAGGCTAAAAGCCATCTTTGAACTACTGCTCGACTTACTACGAACGGCGGACACGGATCCTGAGCTTATTCTGGCCCACCTCAACAGCCTGTTAACCGAAATCAACGCGGCTTATTTCGCCACGGCCGAAAGCCCCGCCAACGACAACCTTGCCAAGTTTATCCGTTTCAAACTCTTGATCGAGAACAACCTCACCGATCACGTACCCGTCAATGCGATTGCTCAGAAACTCGCCCTGAACACCAACCGGTTGTACACTATCGTCAAGTACTACTCCGGCCTTTCTCCCAAAGAATTCATCACCAATCGGCTGATCCTGGAAGCCAAACGCCGTCTGTATTATTCGGAAAGTTCATCAATTAAGGAGCTGGCCTATGACCTGGGCTTCAACGATCCTGAATACTTCGCCCGTTTATTCAAAAAAGTAACCGGCAAAACCATTGCCCTGTTCGTTCAGGATTTGTCAGGGAACTAATCCATTTTGTCCGGCTTCTTCCGGGCGTCTCGCCCGACCTTTGTCCTGCTATTAATCACGAAGAGGATGAACAGAAAATTAGGAACGGCCGGCCCCTGGGTATCGGCAGTAGGTTTAGGGTGTATGGGCATGTCGGGGGCCTACGGGCCATCCGAAGACAACGAGTCGGTTGCCACCATCGAACGCGCCCTTGAGCGGGGACACAATTTTTTGGATACGGCCGACTACTACCGCGTAGGTCATAATGAAGAACTGATCGGACGGGCCATCAAAGGCAAACGGGACCAAGCCTTCCTGTCGGTTAAAAGCGGCCAGTTAGTCGCTCCCGGACCCAATAAAACCACGAGTCCGGGCCGGGTCAATGCGCATCCTGATTACCTGCGCAACGCGGTGCTGTACAGTCTTCAACGCCTTAAAACGGATTACATCGACCTGTACACCCCCGCGCGGGTGGACCCGGGCGTCCCCATCGAAGAGACGGTCGGCGCCCTGGCCGATCTCGTCCAGATGGGGGTTATTCGTTACATAGGTCTGTCGGAGGCATCGGCGGCTTCCATTCGCAAAGCGGCTGGAGTTTATCCCATCACGGCGCTGCAGATTGAATATTCGCTCTGGAGCCGCGACATTGAAGCCGACGTGCTGCCGACCATCCGCGAACTGGGCATTGGTCTGGTCGCCTACGCTCCGCTTAGCCGCGGCTTTCTGAGCGGAGAGATCAGAACGCCGGACGATCTCAAAGACAGCCGGGTTCACATGCCCCGTTATCAGGGAGAAAACTTCCACAAAAACCTTGAGCTGGTCGAAAAGATCAGAACGATGGCTGCCGAAAAAGGCTGTACCCCGGCTCAGCTGGCGATAGCCTGGGTGCTGGCCCAGGATGAAGCAATCATTGCCATCCCCGGCTCTAAACGCATCAGCCATCTTGAAGAAAATGAGGCAGCGGAAGAGGTCAGGCTGACTCAGGAAGAGCGGCAGAGCATCGAAGCGATCATGCCCGCCGGCATTGTCTCCGGCACCCGTTATCCCGAGCGGTTCCTCGATGCTTTAAACCAATGAGTACGTACTGGATGATGGCGGCTACCGCCCCCCGCTTTTAAACTGGCGGGTCAGAATGGCAAAACCCGTTCCAAACCTGGGGCGGGTTTTGCCCTTTGCTTCAATGACGAACGCAGGGGATTAGACCCCTCAATCAGCTGGATTTCTACGAGTCAGTTTTTCCCCTGACGACAAAGCTGCCCGGACTCTTCCAGCTTTTGCTTGATCTGCTTCATCAGGGACTCGTCGCTGGTGTTCAGGGTCAGGGACGTGGTGTTGTCTTTGTTTTTGCCATCCTTGCCGTCGTTGTTAAACGAGCCGGAAAAGCCCCCTACACTCATGGCCATCTTTACTTTATCGGCCGGCACATCCAGCAAAAGGGTATACTGCCCATTTTTGTCTTTTTTGTAGCTTACCTTGCGCACGTCCTTCAACTGCCAGGCCATCTGCATACCCACCGAAACATCCTCCTCTTTGCTGTCCAGGGTCATATTCATCCCGCAGCCTTTGAAGCTGAACTTGGGCGTTTGGTTCCCGTCCTTATCCATCACGAGTCGGTTGAGCTGCTTTTCGAGCCAGTTTCCGTTTTTAGCCAGCGTCTGGGCCTGGGCGGGTGCTGTCCCTAAAAAAGCGGCCCATAACAGGGCGGTAAGAAGCTTGCCGTTGATTTTCATGATGTAGCGTTTGCGGTAAGCCTGAATCAATCGGATTATTCCCTACTTTGCAAGCAAAACCGGCTGAAAGGCGGATAAGCAGTATCAAAGGGTGGACTCCGCTGAATCAGCGTAAATGCACTTCCAAAACAGTTGCTATGAAAGTCACTCGGCTTATTCTGGGAAGTATGCTGCTGGGCCAGTTCAGTTTGGCTTAATCCACGATCAAAGTGCTTTTGGAAAATCCTGCCCAAGAATCTACTTATCTAGAATACATTGACCGTTTTGATAATAACCAGCTGACAATCTTGTCCGGTAGTTATCAGCAAGCGCAGTGGTCGGTCGAACAACCTCTCTTTCTGCGGGACGCTGATCACCGAAGCCAGGCCCTGTACTTACTTGCCCCGGGTAAGTTCTATACGCTGACGCGGAGTAAAGGTCCTTATTTAACGGCCAAAACCGCGTCTGATCTGACCAGCGCTCTGGCCAATTGTCACCAGCGTTATCTGGCTAGTCAGAAACCCCTCAAGCAAGGTGAGTGGGGCTTTGTAGAGGAATACCTGATCGGTGCGCTTACCGCAACCTTACGTTTGCCCAGCGATCCCTGGCGTTGCGACAACGTTATCAAAGCCGGTTGGCTTTTCTGAGTCGGTACGCTCAGCAGTACAAGGTAACGACGAATCAACTGGCACCTTAGAAAGACTTCTTTTTTTATCAGTACGTACGAGGGGTAATGACGCATGCTCCCAGTCAGGTTCCGCCCGATTCGATTAAACCGTGCCTTCGTTTCTTTCAGGACGACACCCAGCTATACATTCCCGAGTACCGCGCTGCGGCTACCCGTCTGCTGCGAATGATGGGCTATCAACCTTCTGGCAAGCCTGACTTTTCGCATCTGTACCAACTCGCGCGTCGGTCGTTTACGGCGGGCACCCGTGATTATTTACTGTTTGAGATCATGAAAACAGTGAGCCAGCCCAAACAGGATAAATCGCCCAACCCTGATTTTGATTTGGCGCTGGCCAGCCGGTTGCTGCCTTCTTTTAAGGAGGATTGTAAACAGGCCTCTTATGTACAGTACATCACAGAATCGATGGCTTACATAACCCAAAGCCGGCAGATAGGTCCGGGTGAAATCCAGTTGCTGAATCGGTTAGGCCAGCCCACAACTTGGCGTCAGTTGCTGGCTTCCCACTGGGGACGAATCGTGTACGTGGATTTTTGGGCAAGCTGATGTGCCCCTGCCGGGCTGAATTACCGGCTTCCCATCAGCTACGAAACACCTTATCGAAGGGAAAAATTAGTTTCCTCTATGTTTCCATGGATGAGGACCCTAAAGCCTGGTCGAACGCGCTTCAGCAGGTAGGGTTGGACCAGGTGCCCAGTTATTTACTGACTCACTCGTTTGCTTCCGCTCTGGCCCGGCAGTACCAGCTCAAAGCCATTCCCCGTTACCTTTTGTTTGATCAGCAGGGGAAGTTGTTATCGGCGAAAGCGAAACGGCCCAGCGACAAGTCACTTCGGACGGAACTGCAGCCTTTGGCCCGGTAAAGCCGATCAGGTATCCGGGGTCTGATTAGCAGAGAATATATTGACCCGCCATTAAAAAGTAATCGTAGTTTGATTCACTTACACCAGGGTGTGTGACTAAATGCCTACCTTGCGTTTATCTTAACTGCCATTTTAGGGGTGCGGTGCCTGCATTCGCATTACCTTGACTTTAACCCAGTGCTACCCTAAGCAGGAGCGTTTACAGGATGCATACACCAGACTTTAGCCCCGATCCACAGGCTTTTTATCCACTGTTGATCAATGCCATGCCGGGCAAGCATCTGGTGTTGCTGCCCGATGCGCCCAGGTTCACCATTGCCGCTGTATCGGACGAATACCTGGAGGCTGTGGGCCTTCAGCGGCAGAGTCTGGTGGGATCCGGCCTCTTTGAAGTCTTTTTCCACGCCGAACAAAACCAGGCCGTTGCCCAGTCCCTGCTCCAGTCGCTGACGCAGGTAGTACAGACCAAACAGACCCATTCAATGGCCGATCAGCAATACTGGCGGTCTACTAGTCAGAACGGGGATTCGATGTGGCGCACCTGGCGACCGGTCAACAAGCCCGTCCTGGGACCCGCTCAGGAACTGGTCGGCATTATCCATACCGTCGAGAACATCAGCAATTCGGTGCAACTGATCGAGTTGACGGAAGCCAACCGGTACCTGCAAACGATTATCAACGGCTTCAAGGAACCCCTGCAAGTGCTTGAGCCAATTTTCGAAAACGGTCAGATTGTCGACTTTCGCTTCAAGCTGATCAATCAGGCTTATGCCGCGTATGCGAACGCGACCCCCGAGCAGTTGCAGGACAAACGCGTGGGCGAGGTGTTTCCGGGCTATTTCCAGACCAAGAGCTTCGCCAACCCGGTGGCTACCTTCACGACGGGCCAACCAATGACCTTCGAGATTCACTACGATCAGGACGGGCTGGATTTGTATAACCTGATGAGTACCAGCAAGCTAGGGGAGCAGGTTGTCGTTCACTTTACCAATTTTACCCACCTGCGACGCCTGCAGTTCGAGTTGGAAAACAAGATTGAGGAGTTGAAGCGCTCCAACGATAGTTTACAGCAGTTTGCCTACGTGGCCTCCCATGATCTGCAGGAGCCCCTGCGCAAGATCCAGCAGTTTGGGGATCTCCTGAAGAGTAGCTACGGAGAGGAGTCAGCGTCGGGCGCTGCTTATCTGGAACGGATGCAGCTGGCCGCCGGGCGTATGTCGGTGCTTATCCGGGATCTGCTGACCTTTTCGCGCATTAATACCCAGCCAGCGGAACAGCAATCGGTCTCGCTGGCTGAAGTCGTCGCTCAATGCTTAACTGATCTGGAATTGATTATAGCGGAAACAGGGGCCGTGGTTCAGGTCGAAGCGTTACCCACCGTGTTGGGCAACCGATTGCAACTGAGTCAGTTGTTCAGCAATCTGCTTTCGAACGCCCTTAAGTTTCGTCTGGAGGGACAGGTGCCGGTGGTCACCGTAACCGCTCGTCAGGTAGAAGCCCGTGCGTTGCCCGCCGGCACGGAAGCGCGCCGGGAGGCCTCAACGTATCACCTCATCGAAGTACGTGATAACGGCATTGGCTTTGATGATAAATACGTCGACCGCATTTTCCAGGTTTTCCAGCGACTACACGGTAAGATGAACTATGTCGGTACGGGCATTGGCCTGGCCATTTGCCAAAAGGTAGTCGCCAATCACGGGGGCGTGATCACCGCCCACAGTACGCCCGGCAAAGGAGCAACCTTCCAGGTTTATCTGCCGGCCTGAGTTTAGCGTCGCCAGCTTCATCCAGTCCGCGTACTCTGGCCCTAACCGGGTGGTCGAGACTACCTGATTTACCCGTCCCGTAACGGCGTATAGCTACCAGTTTGATGCGTAGGGCGTAGTTAAACGACAGACCGCTTACCTTGAGAATAGCTTAACGCTAAATCCAGCCATTGTCGACCGTGAAGTACAAATAAGTGTTTTTGAATTTAAATAACCGGTTGTCAGGTACCTGTATTGAGCCGGTTGGGGCATTATAACGCCAATTAGTGTACGAACAGGGAGGGTTACAAGCCGCCCATCATTTTCTCCGTTAAATGCTTCCAGTACCGTTTAGGCATGTGCTGGAGTTGAAGCCGTTTATTAGCGCGGCTTTCGATGTTGACACTTTTGAAGTAGCAACGCCAGAGGTCCTGATAAAACGCTTCGTCCTCATCGCTAATCTCGGCAATCAGTGCGGAAGAAGCCCGACCCTGACTAAAAGCAATCGTTACGGTATCCACCTTTTCCAGGTCATAGTAAAGGCCGTATTTGCGCCGGACATCGTAGATCAGCCAGCGCTGATCGGCATAGCGGCTCTCAAAGTGCGGGGCGATGAGGGGCAAAACATCGCATTCCGGTTCGATGATGGCGTAATACAGCTGGTCTTTGGTGAGCTTGAAACGAACAAAAGCTTCCATGCGGTGCGCTTCCCGTTTCACGCGTTTGGCCGCGTTTTTTACCGCCCACACGGCCGGGTTACCGTAGTCTTCCTCAATGTTTTGCGAACTGCTGAAGGCATGGCGGACAAAGCTCAGCATCGTGTCTTCCACCCGGTCCATGTCTGAGAGGTAGGTTTTGTACAAGCGGTTGACCCCTTCGGCCGACAGGCGCTTTTGCAGCCCGGTCAGCACCCGCTTCGCTTTGGTCTCGTCGGTAACAACCCGGTGCGTTGTCCCAAACAACAGAGTGGAGGACGCTTCGTCGCGCGCGAAAACGACGTTCTCCACTCTGTACTCATAAATTTCGAAGACGGCCGTTAGCCAGCCGGCGTATGTTCCGTCGTAAAGGACGCTCGTCATCCGATCAGAATAAACTTAACTGGGCCGAAAAATTAGGTTTGTATTTGCTTTTCTGCAGTCGCAGAATCAGTTGTTTAAGCTGCAAAGGCGTGTAGTCGATCTGTCGGGAAAAAGGGCTGCTGAAAGCCAGGAAGTACTGCGCCCGGTTGTAGGCAATGCCCATCTGCTTTAAATGATCCGGCTGCAACCGTCTGTAGCGACGCGCAGCCACAATTTTCTGGGCGCTCTGAAAGCCAATGCCGGGTATGCGCTTGATCAGCTCGAGGTCGGCCGTGTTGATGTCCACCGGAAACTGGTCCAGGTTCCGCAGAGCCCAGCCGAGTTTGGGATCAACGTCCAGATCGAGGTTAGGCTGATTGAGTCCGACCAGTTCCTTGACGCCAAAGCCGTAGAAACGAAGCAGCCAGTCCGCCTGGTAGAGCCGGTTTTCCCGGATAATGGGAACCGGGGTGCTGATCACCGGGAGCCGGTTGTCCTCGCTGATGGGTACGTAGCCCGAGTAATAGACCCGTCGGAGGCTCATTTGCTGGTAAAAATGGTCGGCCATTCCCAGGATTTCCAGATCGCTTTCCTGCGTCGCACCGATCACCATCTGCGTACTCTGGCCGGCCGGGGCGAAGAGGGGCGCTTTGTGGTTGCGCTTTTTTTCTTCCCTGTGGCCGGCGATCTCGGTTTTCAGGTAAGCCATTGGCCGGATCACGTCCTGGTGGTTTTTTTCCGGCGCCAGCCGTTTGAGGCTTTGTTCGGTGGGCATTTCCACGTTGACGCTCAGGCGGTCGGCGTACAGGCCGGCTTCCTTCATTAGTTCTTCGCTGGCGCCCGGAATGGCTTTCAGGTGAATGTAGCCGTTGAAGTTTTGTTCGGTGCGCAGCTTTTTGGCGATCCGCACCAGCCGCTCCATGGTGTAATCCGGGCTATGGAAGATGCCGGAACTCAGAAACAACCCTTCGATGTAATTTCGGCGGTAAAAACCGATCGTCAGATCGACGACCTCTTCGACCGTAAAGGCGGCCCGTTTCACGTCGTTGCTTTTGCGGCTAACGCAATAGGCGCAGTCGAAAATGCAGTGATTGGTCAGCAGAATTTTAAGCAGGGATACGCACCGCCCATCTTCGGTAAACGAATGGCAGATTCCATACCCCTTGGAATCACCAATACCCTTGTCTTTGTTGGCCCGTTTACTCTGGCCCGACGCGCAGGAAACATCGTATTTCGCGGCATCGGAGAGAATTTCCAGTTTTTCCAGCACCCGGTGGTTTACCATCCCATTCCTGTTTAGTTGACTATAAAAATACACTAATTACAGGATTAACAAAACTAAAATAGATTTTGTGTTTTAGTTTTGTTAATAATAGTTGCTAATTGATAGGTCGTGTATTATAGTCAGGAAGGCACTACGGGTTAGGTAACAGGTAGTAATTAGTTTTTTAGGGATTAAATGCCAGAGTGGAGACGGTGACTTGATAGGAAGATTTGTGAACAAGGTCGTTTCAGAAATACGTTAGATTGGTAAGTAGACCCCGAACGTAGCGCCCTGCTCCGGCTGGCTACTGGCGGTAATGGCTCCGCCATGATTGGTAACCACCATCTCGCAGATAGCCAGCCCAATACCCGTTCCGGCATAGTCCATCTTGCTGTGTAGTCGCTGGAAAACCTGGAAGATGCGGTCTAAATACTTTTCCTCGAAACCAATCCCGTTGTCGATTACCTCAATGAAGTGGTAGGCCACGGCTTTCCGGCTGGGTTTGACGGTTTGGGGGAGGTGTTCGGCCGCCAGCCAGCTGGCCCGGATCTGGATGACAGGCGGGGTGTTTGGTCGGCGGAACTTCAGGGCGTTGCTCAGCAGATTGCTGAATAACTGACCCAACTGCAGGGCGTTCCCCAGGACGGTGGGCAGGGATCCAACGCGCACCTGAGCGCCGGTTTCCTCGATCACCAGCTCCAGGTCCTCCAGGACGATTTCCACCACCTCATTCAGGGCGACTTCATCGTTCGCTTCCCGCTGCGTCGAGATACGCGAAAAATTGAGTAGATCCCGGATCAATCCCGACATTCGGTTAGCCGCCGACTGCATGCGCTCCAGATAGAAAAGTTCATCCCCGGAGGGGGCTGTGTGCCCCATCTTCAGGAGGTCACCGAACTGCTGAATCTTGCGGAGAGGTTCCTGTAAGTCATGGGAGGCCACATACGCAAAGCGTTGCAGGTTCTCATTGGAGCGCAACAGGAGCGTATTAGCTTCGGTTAGTTCCTCGGTGGTGGTAGTTAGCTCCTCATTGATCGACGCATATTCTTCATTGGCCCGGGCTAGTTCCTGATTGGTGGCGGCCAGTTCTTTGGTGCGTTCCTGTACCTGCTGCTCCAGATGAGTGGATAGCTGACGGTAGCGGGCTTCGCTTTCTTCCAGGGACTGCAGCGCCTGTTTGCGGTCGTTAATGTCCACGCTGATGCCTACCCATTGGGTGATCTGGCCGGTTTGCGGATCCCGGTTGGGTTCGCCCCGGTTCAGGAACCAGCGATATTCACCCGAGGCTGAGCGGTTGCGCTGTTCAATTTCAAACCCTTTTCCCAGCCGCATGGCTTCCTTAAAGGCCGCAACCAGCACGGGTTCATCCTCCGGATGCACGCTTTCGTTGGCGACCTGCCAGGCCGTAACCGCCCGGAACGGGATACCGCTGTAATCAAGCCACCATTTGTTGAAAAACTCCGCATTGCCCTCCGTGTTCGTTACCCAGATAGCCTGCGGCAGGGCGTCGGCCAGGAGTCGGAACCGTTGTTCGCTTTGACGCAGAGCTATTTCGGCCCTGGCTCGTTCGACCGCCGACCCGATTCGCTCGACGGTTTCCTGGGCTAACGCTACCTCGCCGGCCGGGAAGTTATGCGCCTGCGGGTAATGCACGAACAGGATGGCTACCAACTGGCCTTGTTTGACCAGGGGTACGTTTAAAGTAGCGCCCAGTCGGAGCAGCGCATGGGCTTCTTTCTCTGTATCGGTCAGGGTTGGGTCGGCGGCAATGTCGGGGCGGATAACGGTTTGACCAGCCTGCAAACTCTCCAGCAGGTCTGCTCCGTAATCATTGTAATGATAAACGCCTTCGATACCCGGCACGCCGGCCTGGGTAAAATGGCGGCTAACGGCCACCAGCTCGGCATCCGCCTGGATTTCGGCGTAGCCCACCCGGTCCGCTTTCAGGTGCTCGCCCAATACCCGGGCCGCTTCGTACTGGATCTGGGCGGGGTCAGCCAGCGTGCGCAGACGATCACTCAGCGTCAGCAGGTACCGCTGGCGGGCTTCGCTTTCTTCCAGAGCCCACTGGGCCCTAACCTGGCTGGTCACCTCCTGACAGAGCACCATTACACCCGTGATGGTGCTGTCCACTTCCCGGTAGGGTTGATACACCAGGTTCAGGTAGCCTTCCTTCTTGCCCGATCCGTCATGCACCGAATAAGGCTGATTATACAGATAGAGCGGCTGGCCGGTACGAATGACCTGTTCAACGATTCCCTTGAATGGGTCGGTTGCTTCGGGAATCACTTCAAAGAGGTACCTGCCCTGCAGTTGGTCCAGGGGCCGATTAATCAGCTGGGCGTAGGCATCGTTGACAATCGTCACCCGCATCTGCGGCCCGCTCAGCACAATAATGCCGACGGAGGCATCCCGCACCAGACTCTGAAAGCGTTGCTCAGACAGCTGTAACTGGTTGATCATCTTTACCTGCCGGGTTGTTTCGGTGCAGGTAACAAATACGCCGGCGGGCTGGCCTGACTCATCGGCAACCGGGCTGTAGCTAAACGTCCAGTAAACATCCTCCAGTTGTCCATTCCGGTAGATCGGAATCAGCTGGTCTTCACTCCAGGTTGCTTCCTGGCCGCTGAGTACCTGATCAATCAGGGGCTTGATGGTGGGCCAGGCCTCCGCTCCGGGCTGACCCAGGCTTTTAGGATGCTTGCCCTGATTGCCCAGACTTGGCCGGTAAGCGTCATTGTAAAAACACAGTAGTTCCGGCCCCCAGAAGAGAAACATGGGGAACTTGGAGTTTAACAGGATGCTCAGGGTCGTACGCAGACTTTGCGGCCAGCGATGAGGCTGCCCGAGCGTGGTTTTGGACCAGTCGTAGTCGCGGGTCAGCTGACCCATCTCTCCACCCCCCTGTAAAAAAG
>Ga0325400_1000281_pt1 | contig 34845 bp, 15 predicted proteins | sample PopdelMetagenome_2_FD_205662 | JGI IMG/M metagenome (GOLD analysis project Ga0325400, IMG submission 205662) | Populus deltoides microbial communities from Bellville, Georgia, United States - Xylem-PdKOR-R1 | ecosystem: Host-associated > Plants > Phyllosphere > Stem > Wood/Secondary xylem...
AATAAAGTACCTAAAAAGGGTAAAAAAGAAGGTACAACCCAAAACGCGCAATAAGTGTGCATACCCTAAAAGAACCAAAAAGAAACACAACGAAGTAAATAATTAAATAAAAAAAGCTATATTCTAAAATCTAAAATGTCTAAGGACTCTAAAATTAGCCAAAGTAATGAATAAAAGTGAAAAGATGTGAGGGATGCTGTCTAAATATTGCAATACCACAGAAACTTGCAAATGAATTGTTTTAAGTGGGGGGACATAGTTGCTTTTTTGGAATATATCGACATGCTTTAAATTTTAATTTTCTAATGCAGAATGTCAATCATGCTCTAGGATATCTTTAAATAGCTAAGAAACTTAAAACAATCATTTGATACGAGAAGAGAAAGTAACTTTTCTAGATCAATCACCACTTTAAATTTATCCACATATATAAAAATGTTCAAAAGATTTGTTCATTAAAAAAAATACATTAAAAAGAACTACATTCTGAATATAGGTCCACTAGAGGAAAATAGTGGACCTTATAAAGAACAACAATCGTTGGTTTTGAACAACCGTAAGGAAATTTGATATCCAAAACTTGAAGTTCCTCAAGCTTGTAAAGAAGACACCACAAACAAATTACAGTATAAGCATATGAATAATGATAACATAAAATTCACTGATCCATTCTGCATTTCATCAAAACCAAATTCACATAAATAGAGACGTGAGGAAAGAGGAGAGCCTCCTTTCTAGGAAACAACAATGTCTCAAAGCTAACTTCCATCATTCTAATATTTCTCCATTGCTGAAATTCAGATAGCCCTCGTTATAATTGTCACCCTAGATATATATCTATATATGTACATGTAAACCTGTGTGTGTTTATAGATAGTACAAATTACAAGATTTAGGGGAAAAGAAGGGGCAAAAAATGATATAGAATCACCAGGTTGACCAATCCATGATTAGGATATTACTAAGCTACCCAATCTAGTGTTGCAAAACCTTGGTATCAGCTAAATAATGATGTTAGTACACCACTGTTTCAGCTATAGTAGATTTCAACTATAGAAAAATGCCCAAATCAATTTGGTGGCCTCTAGGTATTAAGAGATTCAAACCATAGCAATCACTCAAACCTTCTTAAAAAGATAAAAGAAAGCCAAGAGTGATTTTCATTTTCTTGTGCCCCCTGCTTACATACCATGACAAAAAAGATGTTGCATATAAAACATCAGTTGCTCTTTTACTCATTTTCTAATGTTAAGCATTCAACATGAAAACAACAGGAGGGCTAGATTACTTTGATTAATTATGTAAGCAAAAAAATTTACAGTAAGATCCAAAAAGTAAATTCAAGTTAAAATGGCACTTGACAAAAAAATAAGTGTGTGTGTGTGTGTGTGTGTGTGTGTGTGTGTGTGTGTGTGTGTATAGCAATTTCTAAGAATGATATGGTATATATAGCAATTTCTAAGAATGATATGGTTGCTGCTTATTGCATACATACACATGAACACAAACATGCACTGCATGTATATGCATTTGAAATATAGAATCCAGATCCAGTACATAGGACATCAATATCACAGCTAAGATCTTCATAAGCAGAGTCATTAATTCTTTTGATAGGTCGTTGGCAGATTTATCCATGAAACTGGTGTGAAGTAATTGGATAGGAGATTATATACCTCATGTTAAAAGCCTCTTTGAGTTGTTCTTTATTATCAAAAGGAATGACAACCAATAAAATTATTAATTATCAATCCTTTTGATCACAATACAGAGAAAAATACGGATAATAAGACCCTTTTAAGTCAACTAGCAAAACTCACACTGCCATGTTGAAAGTTCAAGATGGAATATAGTTAGATAGTTCATCTTGAACAACCCATCATACAAGTGGAGTCCAGTTAATCTACAATTAGGATCAATTATGCCAATCTGTAGTAAAAAAACTAAAGATATGAACTAGGCAGGACAAAGTCCATTGCTATTTTCAATGAAAAGTGAAGGCACACTTCTCTAGAGTAGGAAATGTAAGGAACTGCTCTAAAAAACGATCCTAAAGCTTACGAGAAATGACAGAAAGACTCAATATGAACTTAAAACTGTGAATAATTACCTGACCATTGTTTGTTGGGTGACATATCCGGTCTGATACATCCCTTATTGCTCTATATGACAAGGTAAAGAAAGAGTCAATGCAAGAATAGCATAAAAAAAATCATCTATATATTACAACAATTTCAGTTATTCATCAAGGCTTCTTACATCTAAAGACAAGAAAACTAGAAGATGTTTATATCACTTACCCAGCTAACTCTGTTGCTTTTGGCTATATACAACTTCCTATGTTTCTTTATCTCAAAATTGACATAATGAGCAGTGGTTATTGATAAATTGTTGAGTGATTGGTTTGAAATTTTTAGGATAAGCGATGAGGTGTAGTATATTATAAGAAGTGATTTACTATAATGATAGAAAAACCTTATAAATATTTTTTTTTACCGCAATAGCAAAATTGCTATGCAAAAATTATTATTTACCACATTGATGAGATTCAATGTATGATATGTTACCAATTAAAATGATAGAAATCATTTGTAATTTGTGTTAGACTGCCCACACAAAAATTAATGTTGAAATATATATATATATATATATATATATATATATATATATATATATATATATATATATAAAAAAGACATGTGGGATAGCTGACAAATGAACATATATTATGTGGAAACTAGTTACTTGGTTAATAGGACTAGTGCCCTCGTTAATGGGTAATTGAAAAAACTAGTTATCCTAATTAATGAGCAATTGGAGAAACTAGTTCCCTAGTTAATGAAATTAGTATTCTGGTTAATATGCAATTAAAGAAACCAATTAATTTGGTAATGGAATAAATGTTGGTTTGGACTTAGAGATGACATTAGTATGTTTTTAAGTTGTGCTAATTGTATTGATTTGTAAGGTTAAAGTTAAAATAATAAATTAATAGTTTAGTAATTGGTGTGGTAAATATATAAAGGAGATATTATTAAATAATCATTGTGTATAAAACTAATTGTCTTTGATGTTAAGAAATTATTAGGTACCTCATAACATTGTGCTGAGCAGCAAATCATGATTGTAGTGTTGGATTGCGATATTTGATGAAGTATCGATAACTTGGTATAGTTCGAGCATATAAAAAACTCAACCATAATTTTGGTAGAGTGTATATTATATAATTTTAAAAGACAATTTTGCTAAATTATATCCAAATGGTTGAGTTCGTCATATAAAGTGATTATTAAGTTATTTGACTGACCTATTGACAACAACAATAATAAGTAATAGAGTAAGGTGTATATGAGTTTGATTGTGTTGACAAGTTAAGGATTGAGTATTAAATGAGCATTACCAACAAAATTTAATGAAAAAGAAAAATGATTTGATCATGTCTTGTAAGTATAAAAATAATGAAAGGTTATATGATAAATTATAAATAATAAAAATAGACATGAGATAAGTAGAATGAATAATGAATCGAGGAAATTTTTCAATATGATAAAGGTGTTATATGGACTGAAGCACAATATATCTTAGATGTAATAAATGCTAGGGAAGTAAAAAGATGTCATGAATTAAATATATTGTAAGTTAAATAACAATGTGAATCAGTCGTGATTGTATAATGAGTTACGATACGTGCTAAAAGTGGTTGACAGAGAAAAAAATCATATGATTTATGTGTTAATGAAATAGATTGTGAGGTAAGTTTCTTCAGTTGTGAAATAATAATATTAATATAAATTAAATATATTCATAAAGTGAAAATAGTTATGAAATAATATCGACATGAAAATAAACATTATATGAAAGTGTTTGAATGAGACTAATGAATTTTAAAATTGTAAGGAATAAATTGTATAGTGACAAGTTAAACTATATCATGAATGAAACAATTGTCATGATGCAATGGTAATAATGTGATGAATAAAATGATGGGAATAAAATTTATCTGGGAATAATAAAAAAAGAAAAATGTTGAAAATTTATCTTTAAGATTAACATTCTTAAAGAAAAAAAAGATGAAATTAGTTTTGATTATATAATTATAAAATGTTAGTAATGGAGAAGATACAAATGTTTAATATGATTTATTATGTAATTTTGTGCATATCACAAGTATTTTCCTTTGAAAACATCCATTTTTTAGAGTCATCGAGTTATTCAATATTATACAAAAAAAATATTTTTATTTTCAGAAAATAAAAAATTTATAAATAGGTAATGTGAATGTAGTTTTAAAAAGAGTTGTAATAAATTATGTACATTTATAAAACTTCTTAAAGGTTTTTGGGGCTATTCTTTATATATATAAAATAAAATAATTTTTACTCCAATCTCTACATACTTAGCCATTGAAATTAAATAAAAATGCAAATGAAAGTATGAGGTGTTAGACTTTTTTTTTTCGTTCAAATTAAAAACTAAAAAATAAAAATAAATAAAGTTTTGGATCAAAATTAAATTTTATAAAAAATTAAAAGACTGAAAGTTTATAATTTTAAAAGTAGACAACAATATAAAAATTCAAAAGAATTATAAAATTTCCATTTTTACAGTAATATACCATTTTCTTTTAGTATATTTTATAACGTAATATAATAATTTTATTACACATTCAAACTTTTTGTTATCATTCAATCATCACCATTTCATCATTAAACCCAATTTCTTTGAGAACATTACTAATTTTTATTTCATATATGTTTTAATTGTCATTTTTTTAATCATAATATTTATTTTCTTTTAAATGTTAAAAACTCACTCATTTGATTAAAAACATTTCTTCTTATACATTTTAATAACAATCACTGTTTAATTAATTAAGTTGATTCAATTTATAAAAAAATTAATTACTCTAATTCATTCATTTTTTATTGTTACAAGTGATTAAATTAAAAAAAAATAACTATATGATGATTTTATTGTTGAAGATGCATTGTCTACTCTCTTACGAAATATTGTAGATTGGAATGATCAATTTTTCATAAATTTTTAGTTTGGTTCTCAAATCCCCCCCCCCAATTGAGTCATTATCATCCCAGATTAATAGCCAATCACATATTTTTTAAAGAAATAATACAATCAAAATACAGAGGACTAAAGTGAAAAATATAAAAAATAGGAGGCAACTTTAAATTTCATAAAAAAATTGTTTGGTCCCCCATTTTTTAACAAGTGGTCGGTCCCTTTAGTTATCAGAAATTTTTTTTTGATACCAAACTCTATTTTCCTCATTTCTCAGTCATTGTTTTTTGTGAGGGGAAAGAGAGACACTCGTTGAAATTCATCGTAAAGAGAAAGTCATTATTGACAACTATTCTGACCATCAAAATGATTAAAATTAGTGTCAACAAAATTCATTTAATGAGGGGAGTCTTATAATAGTTGTTTTGAGCTTTAATTTTGCTTAAAAAACAAGATCTAAGTCGAGAATAAGAGATTCTATTTAGGTTGATTTTGTGAGTTAGCTTTCTTTTTGTTATTAGGTTGATATGTTAGTTTATTGATGTTTTAAGAGTGTTTGTAGAGTATTTTTAGGTTAAAATGTTTTATAGTGGTTGTTTTGAGCTTTAATATTGCTTAAAAAATAATATCTAAGTCGAGAATGAGAGATTTGATTCAAGTTAATTTTGTGAGTTGGCTTTATTTATTTCATTGACATGTTGGTTTGTTGATGTTTTAAGAGTGTTTGTAGAGTGTTTTTGGATTTAAATAGGTTTTTTGGGCAAAAAACTCTTGATTTTCAGGGCACTACTGTGATGGGTGAATTATGGGATAGTTTTTGCCTATTTTTTTTCTAAAAAACAACATGAAAAAAAAAAAATACAAGCACAAGTATGAGGATTTGTGCTTGAAGGCCCACACACTCAAGTTATTGCTTAGGGCACTAGGCTATGGGCAGTGGGCCTGCGCTACTAGGTTATTTTTTATATCTTTTTTGTTGTTTTTTTAGTATATTTAGGTTAACTATATATTTATGTGAAAACATTTTTAACTCGGTTGAGTCCATGGCTCGAATCGCAGGTTCGACTGGTTAAGTCATAACATTTGGTCTATTATTTTTTTGTTTGGTGCCTTTTTTGCCCCTCGTTTAAAAAAACAATTTCATTATTTGTTATCGATAATTTATTTTCTTTTATTTAACTTAAAACAAAAAAAAAACAATTTGACCTTTTTATTTAATAATCTATTTTTGCTTTCTTCTTTAAAAATAATATTTCATACAAAAAAATTCTCACGCGCTTTTTTTTTCATATAAATCCATTAAATAAAAAATAATCTCTAGGATAAAAAAATTATTGAATCCAATAGCATGCATGACTTGCGTCGCAAGATTGATTGGTTGATTTAATTTCAATTTTTTTTTAAAAAAATTAAGTTTTATTTTTTATTAATTTTGTTTTTCAATATTAAAGTAGTTGGAGATTTAACTTTTTAGTTTTTTTTTTCAAGATTTTCCCTAATAAATTTCGCATGCCAATCTAAATTGATACAGGTAGATGTAATGCATTTCCGTCTCAGTATTAAATAAAAGTACTATTTAATGTAGGTCTAATTTTAAGTTTATGATTAAAATCTATATTTATTAAAAGACACGTTAGAAATACTTAAACTATTTTTAGCGTTTGAAATTTTTTTTACTCTGAAACCGCGTCACAGCTCGGCCAATGTAGCCGTTGTATCTTTATATCGAGTCGCTCTTTTATTGCTTGCTTTCCAAATATTCATTACTAGGGCTATCTCTTACCTCTTACCTCTGCAAAAAAGCCTATACCACAAGCTATATAATTGAGATGTAAAAAAAAAACTGATGCACATTGAGAAATGAAGTGCATGTGTCAATTGGGTGGAGGCAATGTAGAATTTGCCAAGAAAGTCAAAGCAATAAATAGAGATTGAAAGAGTCAAACCCCATCTCCAACAATCACGCATGGTTTTACAGCCAAGAAATTTGTGTTACAAAAGAAGAGCAAACACAGAGAAACAGAGAGGGAGGGCAAAAAAACAAGAAAGAGGAGAGTGCAAATGCATTGCAGTCTCCCTTTTTTGGATCTCTCATAATAAAATAAGAACCGATTAATAATTGATATCCAACACACCCTTTTCTTCTATTTGACGATTGATATATGTATCTAATATCTTAGACCTAACTAAATCGTGTTTCTGTTAAAACTCTTGCCATGGAAAATGTTAGCCGCGTTCGAGCATTTTCATCTCCTGAATTGCTACCGCTTCCAACAAGCTCGACTGATCAAGGGCCAGAAGATTATAGCTTAGAAGGTGATTGCGTTTTCTTTTTTCCTTTCTTCCTTCCTGCATCTGCTGATCAAGAGAATTAAACAGATCCATGACATGCCACTAGATCATAGATAATGGAAGGAAATAAATTAAGAAATATCCTGCTGCTTTAAAGCTTTTGCATTCAACATGGTATTTAGCGTGGTAAACTAATGAAAAAAAAATGATTAAGAGAGTTTCGCATGAGGCTTCGTATTAGCAATTAGCAGCATGCATCGAGCTATTTTTCTTTGTTGGGTAGAAGTAACTTGTTCTTCCTATTTGTACATAAATTCTCTTCTGCCGGTATAGGTGTTGCGACAAATGTGAAGCTACTATTAAAACTAATCCAGGATCACAACGAAGCTAGCACAAAAGACAACGATGACCGTAAAATGCGAAGGTTCGCTGGAATGGTGTCCATTCTGGATGATGTTAAATTCCGAATCCAAAAATCTCAATCTGGCAAGAAGAAGGCACCTCAGCTTAGGCGGTGCAACACGGATCTTAGACGGAGTCAAGCTCCAGCAGACAAGAAACCGCAAGAATCTGTAGGTGACGAGAAAGAGCGGTTAAGGAAGCAGCTAAATGCAAGCATGGCGGCTCGAAAGAGCCTAGAAATGATGTGTTCAAGCTTGGGAAAGGAAAAGGAAATTATGGCAGCAGAGATTGCAAGAAAAGTTCATGAATTGAATGAAGCGGAGGAGCTGGTCAGTGACCTCAAAGCCCAAAATGAGACATTGATGGCAAAACTTCAAGCTCGTGCCCCGCAGAAGAAAAGTAGTAATAGCGGAGGAGAAGCTCAAGGAAATGCAGCACTTCAGGAGCGTAACCGGACGCTTTCAGAGCAACTCCTCAAGTCCCTTGATAGCTGTCGATCTTTAAAGAGAAAATACAAAGTTGCAAAAGAGGAAAACAGAGGAATTTGCGCTACAATGGATGTGATTAAGAGCGAAGTAGGTGCAGGGCTTCAAAAATTACGTAGCTTTAGGAGCAGAGCGGCCATAAGCAAAGATATTGAAGAGGAGATTTCAGAATTAGAGCAAATGTTTGAGGGTTTTGAAATGAAGATCTCAAAACATAGGGACATTGAATATGCTAAACCAAAAGCTGCGATCAATACTAGCAAGCCTCCTGTTCTTGAATAATATGAAGAAGAAAGGATGTTTCATTTTCCCCACAGGAAGACAATACTCTTAGGTATCTTCAATTATTTATAATGAGGGAAGCAGTTGTATCATATCCAAGTAGACATGATTAGTGATGTTGCTCAACTGTCCATGTGCAATTGCCTGATTCAGTTTTCCGGTGGACTCCCTAAACAGCTGTGCAATTCCGAAAGTTTTTTTTTTTGTTTTTTGCTGTATCTTGAGTCGCAGGATCTAAGCTCTTAGAATAAGTTCTTAAGGTTTCTGATGCACCTCATTGTAATGGATCCGTTATTGTGGTAAGCAATTCTCTACATATGTTCAATAATTATTAATTAATGCTCTTAGTGTTGAATGTTGAACCTGTTTTGTGAAAGGTAGTAGTATCATGACTAAACTTGAATAATTCAGTTAAGAATATTGAAGATCAACCACAACAGTTGACTTTACAAGAGCAATAAGAACAAAAGAATGAAGAAGAGTTCCTGGTTGCACCTTCTTTACCTCCTTAGTCTGATAGTACAACTGGATCCTAAAGTTCAGTTCTAAGGAAGACAAAAGGCATACAGGAGATATACAATATCACTCAAAGAATTAATCTTGATAATGCTATTTGTTTAGAGGTGATGATTCTATTACATTTAAAAAAGCTTTCGAAGCTAAATTGAAGAAAACAATAAAACAGGAGATAAGTGCTATTAATAAAAATAGTACAGGGATCTCACATCACTTCTTAAAGAACACAAGATAATAAAAGTCAAATAGTATTTGAAATTAGAAAAATATAAAGTGATATGAATCATCAAGTATCACCAAATGATTCATTAAAGATGTCAATTGAACCTATTACAAGGTTTAAAACTAAAAAAAGGAATTGACCGGGTTGATTCTATATGTTTTGGTTAACAAGTTGCAAATCTACTATACTAGATCTTCATATACTGTTTAAGTCATATCTGAAGCTATATATGAGATTTTATTACTCTAATTAGAATAAAAACTAAATATCTTAAATTTTTCATTAATATTTGGTAGGCCTATTAACTCATCCAAATAAATGAAAACTGCATATTTGAAATCAGGATTAAAATCTACTAACAAATAAGAAAATTAAAAAATATATATTTTTCATATGACATGTGAATTCTTACAAGGCAAGAAAATCATTACATGTGGAATCATTATTTTGCAAGGATTTTTTATGCAACAATAATTCTTATTATTTAAAAATATTAGAGATAATTTCGAGTTTATTTTTTCTAATACATAATTTTATGCTAACAAACATAACTTTCTATTCAACCGTTGGTTGGCTTAAGAATTTTTCAGAAGATTCTAGAGGTCTTTTTTTTTATAGGGTTAAAATTTTATAGTGACCAGACATTGTAAAGGCCTTGCGATAAGGTCTAAAAGTTATTGTGCAAGATTTATATTATTTTCCTAGTTGGTTTATGGTTCTTTTTTCTATTTGGATTAGTATTTTTTTAATTATTTTTTTAGATTTTTTAAAGATGTTTTTATATATTATAAATAGGGTTATTTAATTTATTTTAGATTAATTAAATAAGAGACTTTGATTTTATAATAATATTTTATGTGTGAGAAATTGTTCATACTTTAGTTTTTTCATAAACTCTTCATGAGTTATCAAAGATTAAATATTTTTGTGGTGTTTTTTCTTATATTTTTAATTTTTGATTCTTTATAATCAAAAGTTTAAGGCCTTTCATCCAAAAACCTTAATTTTTTTATTCAAGTAATCATTGGGTCAGGTTTTTATTAATCTGATTTAAGCTTTATTATGTTGTTTATATCTTGTTTATGAATTTTATAATTCTTAATATAAAAATATGAGTATATTATTATGAAAAGACATAATAAAATGAAACACGAGTGAAATGATATTACATTAAATATATAACATGAAGGTGTGTGATGATTTTTTTATTAACATAAAATTTAAAACTTGACAATGTCTTCCAAATACAGGTCCTCGCCTAAAGAGGACAAGAACATGTTCCTTTTCTCACAAGCCACGCAACAAGGATTTGAATGTATGATTGTGGCATTCGATAAAATAAAAAATCAAATGGACAAGATTTAAGCTATATTTATTAATTTGCCACAATCCCAAAAGGTTTGTAATAAAAGGAGGTAAGAGAAATTTTAGGCTCCTAGATGTGAAGGCTATCGATTAAGAAACTTGTATGAGATTCATTAAGCATAATGGTGAACAACTTACAATGCTTATGAAAAAATAAATAAGCTAATTGATGAATAGGAAGCTATCGAACAATACTGAAATGATGCAAAACATTCCAGTGGTATTGCACCTTCAAAAGAATTCGAAAATTGATTCGACTGAGTTGGATGCTTCAAGGAGTGAAAGTCCCCTGGATTCATATACTAGGAAGATAACACTGAACAAAAGGTTGATCAACAAGACATGAGAGATTTGTGTGATGTCTTAAAAGGTTCAGAAGGTGATGATAGCATGGAAAGAATTGTTGCTGCGGCCTCAACTGATAAATTGAAAGAAAAGGAATTTGTTGGAGCAAATCTTTGTTGCTGAAACTTCTAATGCATAGGTCATTAGAAATATGAGTGGAGGCTAGAAGACCTTTTGGTTTATCAAAATCACTTGACCTCTATTCAGAAGCCTTGTGTTAGGTTTCTCATACAGATGTAGATTTGGCTACTTTGACTTTAGGTAATGGTTTGACTCCTCAAAGTTCAGAAATTCATTCAATCATACCATGATTTATTGATTACGTTGAAGAATATATGAACGACTCCGTCAAAAATATTTCTTCGAGTAATGGGAATTCAATGGTTTTGGAGCATATACAAGTTACACTAGTCAATGCTCATTTTCGGAGTCCAAAATTTGACACGCTTTTTCAAAAATCATACAAGTTCACCCCGCCTCCGATACGTAGTTCAAATGTTTTCTTGTTCGAGATAATTTTGTAATTGAATGGTTATTCTTAGCCATAGCGCTGCACGGATAATTAATTTTAATTTAGATTTAGATTTAATGTTAACAAGAGAGGCTGATAATGACGGGGGCCGATGTTCGTATTCGTAGAGATCCTTTAGCAAAGCGGATGCGAGAGGATCAAATAAAGCAAAGCATCTAACCTAAAGCTGACAATTTTGTGCTTTAGCTCTGTCTTTTAGCTTTTATCACCTTGATCGATCTAGACGTGAAAATTGTACGTGCGTGCGTGACGACCAGCTCTCTGCTTTTGTATGTTTGTGCGCGCGAATTGCTCTGTGATGTAGAAAACGTAGGAATCCACTAAGTAACCCTTGAGATCCACATGCAGAAGGCTTTCTCGAACTGAATCAACATGGAAATTAGGATTCTCGAGATCCACAGGAATATGAAAGATACTCTCCTGTTGTACAGTTTTTATTATGAACAACTAGCTACTCGAGGTTTTATTTTGTAAAATTATTAAAAACTGATTCACAGCTGTGAAGCTACAATCTCTGTTTATTGAGGCGAATCAGCAGCTTCTGTTGCAGCAGCTCTTGTAGATTCTTGAGGAGACAGTCTGAAAAGGAGAACTCCTACTGAGCTTTAGCAAGTTAAAATTAGGGAGAAACAAACTAGAAGTTTCTCTAGATCAACATATTGAGCTTAAAGTCAAATCGAAGCCATATATAGTTCTAAGATAGAATAGATTGAGCAAGAATGGAAGCTTCTTAGAAGAGAAGAAGGACAACGTACGTATATATCATCACATTAAAATGTTTGGAAGCTTTTTCTACAGTTTTGTATTTATGCTTTACATATTGCTGGTTAATTAGCTTATCAACGTGCAGTGGTTTTGGCTGTTCTATACAACGGGCAACCTGTCAAAGCTTTCTGGCTGACAGTTTCATCCTTGAAGTCTGCTCTTTGACTCTGTTTCTATTTGTGATGAAGAATTTCCACTAGAAAGGGCTAATATCATCAATCCAGTTCATTTGAAGAAGTCTACTGTTGTTTACGTCTTCACTCGGTCATGTTTCAGTGTTCTTTTGGATAGCTGCATCTATTTTTCTCGAGGAAAAAGAGTATTTAATGCTGGCTGCTTTTCATATTTACCCATCATCATTTAATTCTGTTTGAACTTGCAATAGCGAGGTTGATGGAGAAGAAGATGGAATTAAATGCAATTGGAGTGTTTATAAAACCACTCCCCAGGCTCGAAAATCAAAGGCGATGGTGTATCCTTCTGAATGCTCTGCCTCATCCGATACAGCCACGTACGGACATGCTAACACACAGTACTGACAGCACCAGTGCTCCTGCTAGGATAATACACGTCTCCTGCTCCTGCAGCATTCCTTTGTTGCTTAAAATGGAAATTCTCTCTTACTACAGCCCATATTTCATTTGAGGTGGAGAAAAAGGTCAACGGAATCCCCATATTACAGCGTTAACATGCATCTCCTTGCACAGAAGGCATGAATTTGACAGGATGTTCAAGAGTTAAAAAGATTTTAACCTTTCATTCCAGTAAGAACATGTTTATGTACTTGTGTCCCTTGAAGTCGTAGAATTGCACTATATTAGAAGCAGAAGATTTTCCCTTTGTCAGGATTTTAGGAATTGAGAAGTTGTGCGCGCGCCACTAGTATCTTACATGGTAGACTGCATGCCACGTCCCAGCTACACCCTTCAAGCCGCTAACAAGAACCACGTCCTTATGTCCATGAACATGCTGGCCAAACCTAGAAAGGAGGGTCCGATGAGCTAGCTAGCCTTCATGAGGCAAATGATGATTCTAAGAACTTGACTGATTTCCACGTCCTTATGTCCATGAACATGCTGGCCAAACCTAGAGAGTAGGGTCCGACGAGCTAGCTAGCCTTGATGAGGCAAATGATGATTCTGAGAACTTGACTGATTTCCTTGTGGGCTTTGAACAAGAGGAGTGATTGCTGCTTGTCTTTCGAAAACAACAAAGTTTCTCAGCTCCTTTGAATGAAACTGAAGCACGATGATGAAATAAAATGAAGGTCGGCATACAGTTGGTTGGTTGATTAGCTGGGGTCTTTCCGTGACAAACCATTATCAATTGCAGCTTAAGGTACCATTTTTGTTCTTTTTGAGATGCGTACGGGTTGCCAATATAGAATCTTGATTCAAGGGCTGCTTCTGACAGTGGTCCTCCGTTGGGTGTCGGATTTACTGGCTCTGCTGCGCCTATGTAACCTGTGACAGGAGGAGGAGAGAGAAGCAATGATGGATTGAAATCATTATAATATTATAGATTATTATTATTATTATAGAATATGGCATTGCTCAATTACTGTGGATTTGTACTGTTCATACACAGACGTAACACTGTGGACTTACTCTCTTTTCTGATAATTCATTTTCATCTTCAAAGTTTTATAAAATGTGATTTTATCGTAATTCAAAGCAATTGCTTTTAATTTTTCAGTTAATGGTAAAATTAAAAGAAAAAAAAAATCAAAATGGAAAGGAGACAAGTTTGGCAATTGGGTTTAATGATCGGGAATTTAGTTTAATAATTTATTTGAGTTTGATTAATATTGAGTTATTTCAATTTTATGATCTGAATTCCAAGTTTAGAAGATTAACTTGCTTGACCCGGGTAATTTTTATTATCATTTTTTTAAATGAATAGTTTTTTTAATTTCATCCCTTAATATTGATTTTATTAAAAATTAAATTTATAATTTATCTTAATTTATTTTTTATGAGATTATTATAGTTTCTTATATTGGCATGCAGATTAGAAGTTAATTGGGTATACCCAAATCAATCTAATATGTTATCGTCTTAATATTTATAATAAAAAGTTTTATTTTAAATATTTATTTTAAGTTATATTATATTTTACAGGTCATTTAAATTATTTTTAAACCCGTTAAAACAACTGGATGACGAATAATTATTTTTTTATTGAAAAGATATTAGCAACATGTGGAGATTTTTTTATTTTAATGTTAAAAAAGAAATTGATGGGCAACATGTCACGTAGGAATGCTCTACAATCATTCAATAATTGAGGCCATCTCCATAAAATAATGGGCCTACGCAGTGCCGAACTCGACCAATGAGAATTCAATGAAGCTTGTGGGGCCCAGGGCGTTATGATTCTTTTTTGCTTGTTTTAGGCAATTCTGCAACTTCAAATTTCAGGATCTAAGGGATTGTAAATCTTTCTTTATAATGGGATCCTATAAATTTTAAATCAATTTTTAAAATTACATACAGCATAAAATAATATAGAGCACGTAATCGTGGGACCAAATTATTATGAGCAGAAAAAAGAAAAGAAAGCAAATGATGAGTTTTTTTGAAAAAATATCCGCATTAATATCTTTTGTTTAGTTTTATTTAAGATAAGAGCAAGTTGAAAAACTAAGTTTTTTTAAATTTTATAATATAAAAAACGATGCAATTATAAAGGTGTTTTTAGAAACGCGTGCAAATTATGTTCTCAAACATTTTAAATTTTTTTTTTAAATAAAAAAATTATGTTTTCGGATCATTTTGATATGCTGATATCAAAAATAATTTTTTAAAAAAAAATTATTTTGATACATTTCTAAGCGAAAAACACTTTGAACTATCACCACTATCACAATTCCAAATGACGCTATGTCTGTTTTATAATTACAATACATGATCAATTGCTTATATATCAAAACTTTTAAATCTCAATTAATAATAATTTATTATCTAATAAAAAATTAACTGGATTAGATACCTCTTATCATATATTATGATATAGATAAAAGAAAACATTAATTTCAAGTTTAAAAAAAGAAAAAATATGAGAAATTTATTTTAACTAAAACTTTAATTGACAATTTTTCAAGATGGGTTTATTATAAATTATTTTTACTTAAACCAATATTTGAAAGTCCTTATCATAAGTTCTAGTTTAAGATACATATTAAGTGATTTTTGGTAAAATATAAAAGTAAAAACCAAGGAAGCTATCTCTTATACTTATCAATCCAAGATTCTTGAGGTTATTCGAAGTTTATATATATATTATTTTAACTATTTTTATTTTTTATTAAACCCTTTTTATTAATAAAACTATAAAATCAAGTGATACGATATTAATTATTTCAAAAATCAAGAGTAATTACAAATTTAAATTAGATATTATCTGTTTTTTTAAAAAAAATTATTACATTTTGGTTTTAGTTTTAGGATAGAAAATTTCTAAATTCTGTTTTAATCAATAAAAAAAGAAACATTGATACCAAGTTGGAAAATAAATAAAAAGCTATAAACATACAAAAATTTTAGTTTAAGCATTTTTCATGGAGATATATATATAATGTTTAAAATAATTATAACAATGAAAACAAATATAATTATAATGATTATGATAACATAAAAATGAGATTATCACAATAAAATCATATTATTAAATAATTGATTATATAAAAATAAAACAAAACTAAAACTGTATCAACCCGTGCTGCAGAGGACATACAACTAATTATTCATTATTAAGTTGGAGATTAGGAATCCTTTTACCTTTTCTCTAATATTTAACTCCAATAACATAACCTAAAAGACTTTATAAAGTAAAACGAAATTAATTTATCACCCATAACCCAAAAAAAAATAATCTAGAAAAAACTAGAGGTTTTCACAAGATCATGTATGGCTTCAATTTTTTATATATAAAAATAAGAAAATAATTTGTGTTTGCTTTAGCCATCTCTCTCCTTTTTTTTTTCTTTCTAAAAAAAGCAGAGTACCATAATATTTATGTAAAAGAAGAAAATAGTTTAGCTGCGCATTATTCGAGGCAAGAACTTTTGAAACCTAAAAATATGTTTACGGATATGAGATTGTAATAATACCATAATACTATATCAAAACAAATTAAAAAAAAAATATTGTCGATAACAATCTGTTAAGAAACAACCAACACTCGATGTCTCTTCAGAAAGATGAAGGAATCCAATGACACGAAAAAAAAAGTTTTTCATCACTGGAGTCGGCTGTACGCACCGCTCAAAAGCAGCGGAGTGGTTGATGCGTGCAACACAAGCGTTAATAAATTTTATTTTTTATTTTTTATCAAATTACCACATTGCCCATGTCTCTTGGCAAACATAGAATGAAAAATAAATTACATGAAAAGATTATTTTAATCCAAAGTAAATGATAAAAACCATCAAATCACTATATAATCCAAGATAAATGAAGGCATTTGTACAATTATTTTTCCACTTGTTTTTTTCCCCTAAAAAACAACTTTCGGTACAATGTAGCTAAAGTAAAAAAGATGGAACCAAATCAGTCGTCTTTGGATTTGATAGCATGGACTGAAAGATGGACAACAGAGCTAGAGAGAGATATTTTGATCTTCGAGAGGAGAATTTTTTTAATGTGAAGAGATATTTAGTCCTCTCTTGGCCTTTGAAAAAATGGGCACATTTTAACTTTTTGGCCGTAGTGCCTTCCAAAGCACATACATTTATTTAAGTATGTTGTATAGTGCTGGGGAAGGCCAAGATTGTCAATCTTTATTATTATTATTATTATTATTATTATAGAATAAAAATAGGTGTGGATGATTTACCTTTCTATACTATTCAAGGTTCTCTCTCTTTATTATTATTATTATTATTATTATAAAATGCAAATAGATGTGGATGATTTACTATGAAATCGCATTGTTAATGCGCTCACAAAACACTGTAGATTTTTTTGTATAATTTCTAATAATTCATTTTGGTTTTTTTTTTAAAAAAACTTTTAGGTGATTTGATCCAAATTAAAGTCTAATTGTTTTATATTTTTTAGGCAAGGGTAAAATTGGAAGAAAAGGGACCACATAGAAAAATACAACAAACATGGATGGTGTGTCAAAAATTTCGCACAAAATACACTTAGGTTCTTGATATTTAAAAATAACACAATTTATAAAATTTAGGTCCTTTTAAATTTTCAAAACTCACTTTTGGTACAAAAATTTATTTTTATTGTTTTTAGTCCATGGTTAGAGAGAAGAGAGAGACATGGGTCATTGAATTCCAGCGATGAGAGAGAAAATTGTCATTTGATGGTGGTTTTTAGAGCCTCAATATTGCTTGTAAGAACATATTTAAGCTGAGAAAACCAAAACTAACAGGTTTGATTTTGGGTTTTTGAATATTTTTTGGGTATTTTGGGTTAATGAGTTGGTTTGTAGTTGTTTTAAGGGTGTTAATGATGTGTTTTTGGGTTGAAATGGCTTAAAAATTAACTTTTTGGGCAAAACAAATGTTTCCTTAATTTTATAGCCATCACAGTGGTGGCCAGAATCTAGACTTGCAAATGACACGTCATCTACATTCGCGGGTGATTTATCGCATGCTTAATTTTAAAAAAAAATCTGGGTGGATGAAAAAAAATAAAACCAAGCTCAGGCATGCAAGCTTAGGCTTAAAGGCCCACCTACACGTGTGGCTCTTTATTAGAGTGGCCTAAAGGCTCTAGGCCATAAGCCCTTGAAACTAGGCTCATTTTTTGCCCTTATTTTTCCTTTTGCTTTTTTAAATGAGTTTTTTTTTTTTTATTTTTATCCTTCAACTTTAAGTTGTTTGATAATTGAGCTTCATGAATTTATTCAATTTGCTTTCAGACGTGATCACTCTGGTACCACGACTGGGTTATAGATTTTACATCTTGACTTTGGTGGGCTTGGATCAAGTTTTTTCATCATTTTTTTAATTATATTTTTTTCTTGATTACCATCCTTCAACATATTTTTTGCTAGAGATTGAACTTCAACATTTTTCTTTTCATTTTTTCTTTCTTTGGAGTTATCATGTCCTCATTTTATTTATTAGGAATTAGTCTTCGAGCTTTTTTTTCTATGTTTCTCTATATGAGATTGTCTTAATCTTATGTGAATGGTCACGAAATTTATGAGTTAACCCGTTTTAACTAAGTTTTTGTTTTTTATTTTTTATTTTGTCTTTCAACATTAGGGTTGTTTGATAATTTGAATAAGTTCAAGTGATGTTCTTTTACATTTTTTGTTGCTATTTTTTTCTATTTATTTATTTATTTATTTTTGTTGTATTTTTTCAATCATATTATTTAAAATTACCAATTGAATCAATGATTAAGATCTTAAATTATTTTTCCTTAGCATTTTTCTTCATGTCAAAATAAAAATTGGTCGACCTGTAATGGATTGCAGGCCACAAATCTAGTGTATTCTAATTTGTTAGCAAGACCAAAATTCAAAAGGATGTTCAATTAAAAATTAAATACCTACGGTGGTTCTTTTAACTGGACAATATATGGTGTAGATGAACTCATCTGTTATGTTGTCCTATTAATTCATAATGTCTTAATCCTTGCTTGGAGTATATGATAACCTGAATCTCTTTTATATGCTTTACTTAAAAATAGTTTAGGAAAACTTCAAATTAGGTATAATACTTTAGTTTAAAAACTAACATAGAGATGTTTTTCATTAAGACCTTAAAAGAAAAATATTGGTAGATATAATATAGAAATCCCCTCTCATACCAATGTACAAACAAGGGACACAGAAACATGAATATGAACTTTTCTTCTTTTTTTTAAATTGTTAAGAATCTCATTAATGATGATAGAAACCCATTATAAGATAAATTTTATAGATTCAATAAGAAATTAGTTCAAAGAATACAAAAAACTTCACATAGATAATTGAGCTGTGATCCTAGGCCAATACATGAGCTTTACTATAAGTTTGATGTTTGGGCTTGATTATACTTGAAAAACAATTCCATTATGGAACAGGGGACTCTCCGATATTAGTCAATAAACATAGAAGAGAAACGAGGAAGAATGTAAGAATGAGAGTGAAAATATGGAGTATGAGAAAATTATAAGTTGTGAGAACCCGTTTTGTTTATCTGGTGACCCAAAATATTTATAAATCTTGGTCACATCAGCTCACCTTAAGAGATGAAGAGTTGCACAATAATTAATTGGTGAAAATATTTGGGCCTACCTTTGGTTGTAATGCCTTTCATATTGGTGGATAGGTGAGTGATTATTAGTGATATGTTAACTAGAAATAACCATTGGTTGAGAAAGGAGATCCCTAATTTTTATTGAATGCAGCGTTTGTACTATTGATTATTGGCTAGAAAAAGTGGCACCAACCCTATATATAAATATGTACTTGCAGAAAATATACAATTTCATTATAAAAAATATTGTTTATGTGGGCAGTGCAAAATCGCGTTCTAACTAATCAAAACTTAAAAAAAAAATATTAAGATATGTATAGGAGCCGAGATTTTTTCATTGAAGCCCAAATAATTTCTTGGATCAAAATGAGAGAAAAAAAAGGATCAAGCTAGTCCAAGAGAACTGAAAAGCAATTTGTTTGGACGATAGGGTGGTGAAAAAAAAGAGAAAAAAGATGTGAGAGAAAAAAATGGGATGAAGGAGGAGGGAGAGCGGGTGAGTAGAAAAGGTGGGTCAGAAAAAAGATAAGTGATATTTTGGTTTTGGCCTAAATATCCATAAAAATGTGTACAGGACAGAACAACTATAAAAAGATATATGGGTGGTTGGGTTTGGCCCAAATAGCCATCACTTTTTTTTCCAATGTGATATGTTCACGGTTGTCTTTTAAGATCTCATTGGATTTGTTTTGTTGTTATATTTTCAAAAATTATTTGTGTCAAAATTAAAGTTTCAATATGTCTTTGATGACCTATTTTTCTCTTCTCTTTTTTTCTTTCTATCTCTTCTCTCCTTGCCATGTCATTTATGCTTTGAAGATAAACAAATGTTCAACATTGAAGAGAATGAATTAAAATGAGGAGGGAAGAAATGAGGGCGTTTTGCAATGGAGAGATGTTGTGTGTGTATAAAAGTTTTGAACCATGTTATTTTTCTCAATAATTGAGAAAAATAACATGGTTCAAAACTTATTTAGAAAAATAGTGCAATTTAACAAGTCACAAATAATATTTGCAACCCTCTTAAAAAAATAATTGATGGATGCAATTTCAAAAGATATTTTAAAATTTAAATTTAAAAATTAAAGCAAACTCTATTCTTATCAAATGTAAATTGATAGATAAGGTACCTGACGTTCCTTGGCCTCGAGGTGCATTAATTAATTGTCTTACATGATATTAGGGATATTTTGTACTTCATGGCAGGGTACCTTTCTCTAATATATTCTGCTTGCCCATCCAAACATAGCACTGCTTTCCATTATCATCTACTACCCTTTCTTTCCTCCTAGCTATTCACACATGAAGATCGTCATATGTATGATTGACTTCGGTTTTTCTGATGATAAACCAATATCTGTCTCAAGTCAAAAGCTTTATTTAACTCCAACGAGTGTAATACATGAAACCTCAAAGTCTGAGTCTATATTGGGCCTTTCTTTTATTTGCCTAATTTGTTTTTCATTTAAATTATATGTCAGATAATACCATGCCCCATCCATCTATTAGTTCAAAGCCTTCATTATTGGGTGAAACTCCTCTTTGCATTTATTACAACTCTTTCTTTTAATTTATTAGTGAACATTTTATTAAGATTTTTTTTATTATTAAGATTTTTGTTTTGTTTAGGAATCTTCCTAAAATATATGGATGTAGCAAACATGCCATATCCAAGACGCCTGAACTTAATAGTCAGCTAAGTGCAAAGTAACGTGGGTCTCGCATGTTTGCTAGATTGAAGATGCCTGGACTTAGTGGATAACCAAGTCCAAAGTGCGCGGACTTAGTAGTAAAAAAAGTCCATATAATGTTGGTTTGACATGTTCGCTAGACCCAAGGCGCCTGGACTTGGCGGATAACTAAGTCCAAAAAGCACGGACTTAGCAGTCAATCAAGTCCATGTAACGTGGGTCTGACATGTTTGCCAGACCTAAGACGCCTCGACTTGGTGGACAACTATGTCTGAAGTGCGCAGACTTGGCAGTCAGCAAAGTTCCTATAACGTAGGTCTGACATGTTTGACAGACCCAAGGCTCCTAGACTTCCAGACAGCCATGTCTAAAGTACGTGAACACGGCAGTCAGCTAGGTCCATGTAACATGGGTCTGACATATTTGGCAGACCCAAGACGCTTGGACTTAGTGGACAACCAAGTCTAAAGTGCGCGAACTTGATAGTCAACCAAGTCCATGTAATATAGGTCTGACATGTTTGAGCCCCCCCTAATTGGAATTGTTTTATTACAAGTATTTAAGACCTTCTTAGTATATTGGGAGTTCTCTAGATTAAAAAGAAATCCAAGTCCTTTTATAAATTGATTAACTACTAACTCAACACCAAATAACCTTTTATTTATGGTTTTTGATTTTTGAACTTCATTAGTGGCGCCATCCATGGAAACTGATCAAAAAACCATTGGTTTTTACCTAAAACATGTTTTTAGCATTTTCAGGGAATTTTATAATTTATAACCAATGCCCCCAGGGCTAGGAAGCGGGATAAATCAACTTATTATCAAAGACATTCCTGTCTAGCATGAGCTTCAGCAACTCACTAGTTGAGTGCAACGCCTTACCCAAACCATGTTGACAACCCGAGAGCAAAATCAGACATTTCCACTATAACAAGTCTTAATACCCTTAACAACACACAATGTCTTAACACCAGGGTCACCAGCTACTTTAGGAGCTCATAGACAATTACATTACTTAGAGGAGACTAAACAAAATGACATTCATGAAAGTTCCTCAAGGAATCAGTCACGCCATCATCACACTCATACACAGAGCAAACACTCCAAACATACTCCCCTTAGTTCCTATAGGATGAACACCAGTCATTGTAATCATCATTCTACGCCAAGCCCTTTAAGCTCTCAAGAGCCTAATAAACAAAGAGCAAGGAGACAGTCTATGCACGAGCACATTCAGGGGAATGTTTATAGTCCCCAACAATGAAGGTTTTCTCCTTTATCCAAACATATATTGAAGAATGGACCCTCTAAGAACTATTTTTCCATGACTATGAATTTGGACAACTATGACAGCTTAGCCGACCCAAGGGAACATATGCAGAATATACGTAGTAGCTTGGATTTGATCATCCAAGACCATGACTCAATGTGTAAAATATTCCCTTCAACCTTTAAAGGATCTACGCGTGCTTGGTATAACAAAACTCTATTGAAGGTTTCAGTAACCTATGTGTAAAGCTACTGACACGCTTTAACACTAGCATACCCATTAAGAAAACCTATACAGAGCTTTTCAGTGAAGCCCAACAAGAGAGCGAGTCTACACGAGTATATTTGAGGAGATTTAACGTGGAGATGCTCAAGGTGGAAGAATTAATTGAGCCGATAGCCTTGGAAGCCTTAATAAAAGGAGTAAAGAAACATATCTTCTAGAGAAAACTTTATGTTTTATCAGATAAAAGCTTGTCCAAAGTATATCAATTAATGGAAAATCATATACAGATTGGAGAGGCCAATTTACTTTGACATGTATGTTCTTGTTTTTACAAGGACAACCAACGTCAATGATTTTCTAAGTGAAGTAATCACGGTATTCGAAGAGCCTTTCTCATACCTGTCACTCAAATCACCTCAAGATGTATAATCATTTATAAGAATGTAAGTTTTTTTAAATATGAATAACTTATTCAAAATGACTTTTTATTTTCTCTAGGTGGACCCTTTGGGCGATAGCCACACCACTCTCTAATGGATGGATGTGATCTCATCAGTGATATATGCACCAATCTTCAAAGGATGAATATGCTCTCCCCAGTGTTATATGCGCCACTCTCTAAGGGATACACATTGTCTCCCCAATGTTATATGCACCAACCTCCAAGGGATGGACGTAGTTTCCTCAGTGCTATATGCACTACTTGTCAAAGGAGAGGTGATCTCCCTAAAAGCAATAACCCCAACATGATGTTATACAAGGAAACAATCAAGAAATGATAGAAATTATAGCGATCAAGAATTGTCCCTAGAGGAAAAGAGAAAATTAAGGAGGGCCAGGAGTCATGATATGCAGAATTATATAATATTATAATATAATATTAGCTAGATATGTAAACACCTTCCGCCTTTATCATAAAAGATGATGAGACATTTATTGACCAATTGTCACCTTATCCTCTCTTAAGCTTTTAAATGCAAAATCACATATTAAAGGCTTGAGGGACAATTGATGAGTCATCTTTTTTATTAAGATTTTTGTTTTGTTTAGAAATCTTCCTAAAATATATGGATTTGACAAACATGTCAAATCCAAGAAGCCTAAACTTGGCAGTCAGCCAAGTGCAAAGTCATGCGGGTTTAATATGTTTGTCAAATCAAGCCATCTAGACTTGGCGAACAGCCAAGTCCAAAGTGTATGGACTTGGCAGTCAGCCAAATCCATATAACATAGATCTGGCATGTTTGCCAGATCCAAGACGCCTAGACTTAATGGACCGCTAATTCCATATAACATGGGCCTGGTATGTTTGCCAGACCTAAAGTGTCTGGACTTGGTAGTCAGCCAAGTCCTTATAACACGGGTCTGGTATTTTTGCCAGACCTAAGACGTCTGAATTTGACGGACAACTAAGTTCAAAGTGCATGGATTTAGCAATCAGCCAAATCCATGTAATGTAGGTCTGACATGTTTACCAGACCCAAGATGCTTGTACTTGGCGGACAACCAAATCTAAAGTACGCGGATTTGGCAGTCAACTAAGTCCATGTAATGTGGGTCTAGCATGTTTACCAGACCCAAAGCGTCTGTACTTGGTGGAAAGCCAAGTTCAAAGTGTGTGGACTTAACAGTCAGTCAAGTCCATATAATGTGGGTTTAGCATGTTTACCAGACCCAAAACGTTTGTACTTGGTGAACAGCCAAGTCCAAAGTGCGTGGACTTTGCAGTCAGCCAAGTCCATGTAACGTGAGTCTGACATGTTCGCAAGACCCAAGACGTTTGGACTTGGTGGATAACTAAGTCTAAAGTGCATGACTTGACAGTCAACCAAGTCCATGTAACGTGGGTCTAGCATGTTTGTCAAACCTAAGGCGTCTGGACTTGGCGGACAACTAAGTTCAAAGTGTGTGGACTTGGCAGTCAAACAAGTCCACAAACGTGTGTTTGACATGTTTGCCAGACCCAAGACGCTTAGACTTGGTGAATAACTAAGTCCAAAGTACATGGACTTGGCAATCAGCCAAGTCCAAGTGATGTGGCCCTAACTTGTTTTCTTACAACCTTATCAATTTTTAGGTTTTTATGTCTAATCCTAAGCGATGTTTTACGATATAAATGTTAAAGGCATGATAAACCGCCATAAGATGATGATTTCCCTATGCTTATAGGCATGTACAAGGTCTCTTAAAGGACCCTCCATATTTGTTATCTCATTAATGATATGTAAGAGGTTTTTGCACCTCTCATTAATATCACCAAAAGCATATAAATTTCTAGCTTTTTTTTTTCATAGAAACGACAAAGTTCAAAAGATATAAATACCCTATAAACCATTCAGATAAGAGGCTAAGACTTCATAATATATTAAAAAAAAACTTAAAATTCAAGAACAAGGATTTTGGTCCTTAGAATTGAAGGCTCTTTAAAGTTACGTTATTACTATAAATCATTTAGTATCTTTCTAAAAAAGATATTGACTTCACCATCGGAAGATCTTTAAGTCCCAATGAGTGAGATTGTTTTATTAAGGTATTCAAGACCTTCTTAGTAAATTGAGAGTTCTCCAGATTAACAAGAAATCTAAATCCTTTATATATTGATTAACTACTATTCCGAACACCAAATGACATTTTATATATGTTCCTGGATTTTTGAACTTCATCACTAATCAACCTCTCCCTTTCTATTGATGAATAGACCTACCTAACTCTTGTTATGGGCAGACACTTCAGAGCCTAAAAGAATGGGAAGGAAGAACTTAGAGAGTGGAATCAAGAGCTCCTTCTCGAACTGAAAGAGCAAGGAAATGTAAATTTGATTTCTCATGTCGATGAACAGAGTTAAAAATGCTTAGAAACCCTAAATAAAACCAATAAAAGTGAGATATGTTGATTTTATCAAAAGGCTAATCCTTAACAAGATTTTGAATTGTGAGATTGGGGTATATGATGGGTTCTTTCCTTTGGGATAGAGAAATCTCGAGAGATTTATTCAGAGAAAAGACTAAAAAAATAGTGAGCTAAAGAGAAGTTTTTCTAGTGAGATAATGAAATCTAAGGGCTAAGAAAAAGAAAATAAAAGGGATGTCGAAGGATAAGAAGCCCGATGAGAAGTGATAAGTTTTGAACTGTGTTATTTCCTCTTTTTTTTTTGGTTGTGCTACTTTGCAAAATAGAAAAGTGCTTTTTTTTTTTTTTTCTGGTTGTGCTACTTTGCAAAACGGAAAAGTGCATTTTGCATGGGGTGAGAAGGTTTTGGATTATATATTTAAAAAAAGTGCACCATCAAAATTAATAAACAAAAAGATCATGATAAAAGATTAAAAAAAATTGCCAAGACAAACCCAACCAAATTCAACCCGCTCTTAATTTATAGCTCGAAAAAATCCAATCAAAGGCTTGATTTGATGAAAAAAACTTTGTCATTCGATAAATGTGAATCAATATTCAACTTAACTAGTCTAAACTTATTTATCATATTATATATATTTTAAATTCTATTTTAAAAATGTAAATGTAGCATAAAGCATAATGGCAAGATGCTTTTTTTTTCTTCTAATTATGGCTAACGTATATATGTCTATATGACCTTTATATATATATATATATATATATATATATATGTTTAAAATGTTTATTTTTTTATAATATTAACCTCCTACGTTACATTATTATTATTATTATTATTATTATACCCTTTCCTTAATTGATGGTACTAACACCATTAAATCTGATTGTTCACTCCGTAGCATGTTGACACCTATTTTGTTTTTAAAAAGTTAGAAAATGAATTTTATCTCAAAGTAACAAATTGGTCCTTGAACTTCTTGATTTTATTGAGAAACCTAAAAACTTTTCTTCTCTTATTTTTTTTTTATTTGAGTTAATATAATTGTCATTTTGTTATAATTGAAGGGTAGATTGGTTGGCAAGTGTTTGGTGGAAGAGTTAAGTTGATATATTTTGGTTCTTCAGGATTGAAAAATTATTTTTATGGTTTTGAAATATTTTACTTTGAGTTTGACTTTTTTCCTCCTATTATCAAAGATATATTATTCTTAGATAAAAGTTTTGTTTTTGATTTTTTTCTTTTTTTAGGTTAAAACCTAAGACATATTTTCTAAAAATAAATAGATATATGATATTATATGAAATAAAAATGTTATTTTTAAATGGGTATACCTATTTCTTCTCACTTAACCCTTACTACATGTCATGAAGTTAATTATAATATAAGCTTCTAGTGGTTCTGAGATTTGTGAAACTTGAATTGGTGATCTCTAGAGAATAAATCTAAAACCTGACCAGTTAACCTACACCTATGAGGGGTTAAAGTATATCCATCACTGTTATTAAACCCGGCCCGACCCAACGGGTCGACTCGGTGGCTGGACCGGTCCAGGTTTACTAAAAGACCGATCCGGGTTTAAACACTTCAACTTAAAAGGATAACAAGTATCTTTTTAATATGGGATTTGAAGCCCTTTCGTATATATACTCTATGTTCCCATGAAAAAAGTTATGTTTTTTCAATGTGAGATTTGAAACCCATTAATATATATGCTCTATGTTCCCAAGAAAGAAGTTATGTTTTTTCGATGTGGGATAAAAAACTTTAAATACTTCAACTTAAAAGTTTAATATAATATTTTTTTTAACGTGGAATAAAAAACTTTTTAAAATATTCTTTTAAATTTTATTGTTTACAATATATATAATCTATATTTACATGAATTTTTTTATATAAATATTAAAACTTTATTTTTTTTAAATTTTTTCAGAACCCGATTCCTTAACCGGGTCAACATCCGGGTTTAATTTATGATATCAATTATAACAAAACCACTCGTAGATAAATTTTCGAATGCTCGGAAGAAAATAATAATAATAATAAAAAAGTTTAATGGATTGGTCAACACGGTAGCTGTCAACGTATTATTATTATTATTATTATGAACATGTATCTGTCGACGTATGGGTTAGAAGTAAGGACAATCCAAATAGTCTGGTACTGCCTCGAGAGTTGATAGGCAAAATATGTATAATTCACTCGCTAGATGATGATATCCAACTCTCTCTTTCTCTAGCTAATAAAAAATCTAAGACACCCTCTTTCTCTGTGCACGGAGGGCTGAGGAGGGTCCTTGGCTTGCCTAGCCTTTTTTCATGCTCAAGTATAAAAATTAATGGCGGTTGTATGCTGTCCTCTTCGTTGATCGACCCCCCTCCACCCGAAGAAGGGGAAAAACACACACCCCTATAGATAAAACCAGAAGAAGCATCAGCAGCTCAGCACGTCCTGTAGCATCCATTACTGGCAAAACTGACCTCTCCCCATAAATCCTCTTCTTCTCCTTATTTATTCATACAGATAGAATAGAATAGGACAGTGAGCGATTCTGTTAGGATGTTGTCAATATAGCAAGTGGTATATAGCTGCTTGAAGCAGGGTGGAGTGGTGTGTTAGCTGTGAAAATGTTGGGCTCTCACTTTTCAGTTTATAGTTATAGTTATTTTGGTGTAAAAGATCTGGGTTCTTTTTACCAAACTCAAATTTAGTGGCATTCAACTAAGATCTACTAGCTTAAACGAGAAGCACAACAGCGGGATTTTGTGGCATAACAAACTTGGGAGTTGGAAGAAGCGGATGAGGCTGAAATCGATTGTGTTTTTTAGCAAAACCGGCTTCGGTTGAGGATTTAAAAACTGGGTCCGTAATTTTTGCTTTACTTATCTTCCAAATGAACTTGTCTTTGATGGCTAAAGAGTTTTTCGTGATTTTTTTTTGAAGAGGGAAAGGAAAAGGTGAAGAAGAAGAAGAAGAAGAAGAAGAAGAAGAAGAAGACATGGTATTGTCATTGTGTGAAAGGAAGAAATTAGTGAAGATTGTTTTTGTTGTGGATCTTTAATTGGGTTGGGTTGTGGGTCTAAGCTTGTTGGGATTGTGTTATTGAATCTCCCTCTCTCTGCCTTAATGAGGCACTCTTCGGCTTCTTTTAATCCACAAACCCAGGAAGGTATGTGTATTGATTATTATAGGAATCCTCATTTCTTTTTTTGCTTCAGGTATAGTTTTGGTGGCTGTGTAAATGAGATCTTGGAAAACCTTAGCATGCTTGGTCAATATAATCCGTACACAAACCTGGACTAAGCTCTTCAACTTTTTCTTCTTCTTCTTCTTCTTCTTTGATTCTGTATTTTTCTTGTCCTATGTTTAGAGACCTTACTTTGTATTCCTGTTTTGAACCTTTTCCTTATGTGTTTTTCTTTTCCTCAATTTTCTCGATATCATATCCAGTGGTTCACCTTGTTGTATTTACTACTTCCTTTTCCCTTTTCTTTTGGTTATTTATTTTAATGTTTTCCTTGGTTTCTGAAAAGTGATTTTTTTTTTCTTTCAAAGCCCTTGATCAGCATTCTTAGCTACTTCATTCTAGCTAATTGGTGGCTATATTTTTAAATTTTCTTCACCGAAAATGCAGTTTTTCATGTAATTTTATGACATTTCTCTGGAATGGATTTTGTAGGGGAGAAGCGGGTGCTGAATTCTGAACTATGGCACGCATGTGCGGGTCCTCTTGTTTCTCTACCTGCTGTTGGAAGCCGTGTTGTTTATTTCGCTCAAGGTCATAGTGAGCAGGTAAGCAGAGCTCTGATTTCAGCCTGCTTCTCTGTACCTACGGATCAGATTCCTTTATTGTTGATTAGTAATTACGTTTTGGTAGAGGGTGAATATAGCCTTCAAATAATCATCTGAGAAATGACTTTTCCTGCTGTTTCTTAGTTTAGACAAAGCCATATTCTATGTCGAGTTATGACAGTCGGCGACCCTTCTTGCTTTGTTTCTTTTATATCTCAGTGTCCTTGTATGTAGGTTGCTGCTTCAACGAACAAGGAAGTGGATGCCCGGATTCCAAACTACCCAAGCTTGCCTCCGCAACTTATCTGTCAGCTTCACAACGTGACCATGCATGTAAGACTTGCTTTACTTTGTTAGTTTCTGGTTCTGAATATTTCCTCCTTTCTTGAAGGCTCAAAAAATTTCTCAATTTCAGGCAGATGTCGAGACGGATGAAGTTTATGCACAATTGACCTTGCAGCCACTAAGTCCAGTATGTTTTTTTTGCATTTTTCATTAGTTCTTTTAGATTACTCTATATGAGTAGCATTACATGCTTAATTGACCTTGTTCTGCAGCAAGAGCAAAAGGATGCCTACCTTCCAGCAGATTTGGGCACCCCTAGCAAACAGCCAACCAATTATTTTTGTAAGACTTTGACTGCTAGCGATACAAGTACTCATGGAGGATTCTCTGTCCCTCGGCGGGCAGCTGAGAAAGTTTTCCCTCCACTGGTAAATATTCAATCTGACCATGGAATGTGACCATCAATTTTCAGTTCTCCAATGTCCCTCACATGTGAAATTTCTGACATGGTAAATATTCAATCCAACAATGGAATGTGTCCATCAATTTCCGTCTACCATTTACTTGCAGGATTTTTCTCAGCAACCTCCAGCTCAAGAGTTGATTGCTAGGGATCTACATGATAATGAATGGAAATTCAGACACATCTTTCGCGGTTAGTTCTTGTTATTTTTTAGCTCAACTTTTGTTAATCGAGCACTGTGATATTCTTGATGCCAGTCTAAGTGTATCCAGTGTGGTCTCATCTTCATTTAGTTGTTTTAATTGATTGGGTTTAATACATGTGATGAACAGGCCAATAAACTTTGTATCTGATGCTAAAAGAACTGAAACTGAGTGGCATTATTTTTTTGATTCATTATCTTTCTAACTCGTTATTTCTTTATGCTTGTCACTCATTAACTGCCAGGCTAATCTATATTCCTCTCTTCCTTGACTCAATTGTTTTTGGGTCTGTTGAGAAATATGTTATTTACCTGCTCTATGTCTACATTATTCTCCATAAAACTTATTCTTTGCCTGAACTGGTGATGTAAACTATATTTTTAGAGCCTTTAGACTTAGATTATCAAAGAACCATAATAAATAGTCATAATTAATTGTTTGTTGAAATTTTGTTTCTTATTGGAATGATGCTAGTTGAATGCAATGTAGGATATAAGATGATTCTATGCTTTTTCGACAATTGAAGCCAAAAAAGGAGTTACTCGTGAATTACAGTTGCTTCCTTAACAGTTCCTGACTTTTCTTTAATCAGGCCAGCCAAAAAGACACCTTCTTACAACAGGGTGGAGTGTGTTTGTGAGTGCTAAAAGACTTATTGCTGGGGATTCAGTGCTTTTCATCTGGTATGCTGTTGGCTGGTTCCACTTCGTTTATCCTTGTTCGACTCTATATTGTTCATTTTTAGGTTTGTTGTAGTGCATCTGAACTTGGTGACACCATGGCCAGAAAACACATCCTGATCATCTTAGCCTACGTAGTTTGTGCACTCTCCTGGAATTCCTAGTAATGTACATGACACAATGTCTAGATAAGGAGCTTAATGCGCAGGCAATCTGGTAAAATAAGCTTGGGTCACCAGAGTCGACATTGGATGTTATTATATGTAGTGCTTGATGTGGCTTTTTTTAAGAACTTCCTTGCTCTTTAAATTATATGTATACGATTTTCTATAAACTATGGATCTTGTCAGTTTTCAATTGAAGTGGATTTATATTCATCAGGAATGAAAAGAATCAGCTACTACTTGGCATTAAGCGTGCTACTCGACCTCAAACTGTGATGCCTTCATCAGTCTTATCTAGCGATAGCATGCACTTGGGCCTTCTTGCTGCTGCAGCTCATGCAGCTGCAACAAATAGCCGTTTTACAATATTTTACAATCCAAGGTATGATTGTGCAAGTGAAAGGAAATTTTAAATTACTTATCCGCCCTCTAAATTTTTTGTCACCTCTCTTATTCAGGGCTAGTCCATCAGAATTCATCATACCGTTGGCTAAATATCTTAAAGCTGTTTATTATACTCGAGTGTCTGTTGGCATGCGCTTTAGGATGCTGTTTGAAACTGAAGAATCAAGTGTCCGTCGGTAGGCTCCAAACTTTTTTTGGCATATTCACATATGATAGTTCTGATTATTGTGTGATTGGGTTTCATTTTCTTGACATTTTGTTGGCCACTGGAGTGAGAAAAGTCCTTGTAACTGATTATTGCCTAAGTGTGACAGCAGATCCACAACATAACAAATCTTTGCCTGGTATTTCATTAGATGGTTTATTGTCACATTACAATTGATTAGAGTGAGAAGACATTATATGTCTCTCTCTTACCATGATTTGTCACATCACAGTTGATCAATAACAGGCTCTGTAATTTCTAGCTCTCTTCTTCTATTGTTTTGTTTTCTTTCTTATTGCTATGAATTCTTTTGAAGATGCATTTTGTTTTTGTTTCAATGAAGACATCTGACAGTTGTTTATTATCCAGGTACATGGGTACGATAACTGGCATAAGTGACTTAGATGTTGCTAGATGGCCAAATTCACTTTGGCGCTCAGTCAAGGTATGCGCAGACAATCAGTGACACTGATACTATTTATTTTTAATAAAATAAAAGCACAGTGCAAGAAGAAGTTTTCTCTTGCCAAATCTGCTTTCAAAGATTTACTTGCTGTGTTCTCCAAGACTGCATCTTAATACTGATAGAGAATGTGAATGCAGGTTGGCTGGGATGAGTCTACAGCTGGGGAGAGGCAACCAAGAGTTTCTCTATGGGAGATTGAACCACTAACAACTTTCCCAATGTATCCATCTCCATTTCCCCTAAGGCTCAAGCGGCCATGGACACCAGGACTACCCTCTTTCCACGGCAAGCTTCTCTACACCATCTTAAGGGCTTTGATGGATGGTTCTATCATATAAACTCTAATTTTAAAGAACGTCATGATTTTTCTTCTCTTTCATTTTTTAACCTTTCACTTTACTTTGCCTTGTCTATTGGATTTAGGCATCAAGGATGATGATCTGGGAATGAACTCTTCTCTTATGTGGCTAAGAGGAGATGGAGACCGAGGAATTCAATCTCTGAACCTTCAGGGAATGGGTGTTGCACCATGGATGCAGCCAAGAGTTGATGCTTCCATGCTAGGTTTGCAAAATGATGTCTACCAAACTATGGCTGCTGCTGCGTTTCAGGAGATGAGGGCTCTTGATCCTTCTAAATCATCAGCTGCATCCCTTTTGCAATTCCAGCAACACCAGAATCTCCCAATCAGGAATGCTGCTTTAATGCAGCCGCTTATGTTGCAGCAGTCTCCTTCTCAACAGGCCTTTCTTCAAGGTGTTCAAGAAAATAAACATCAGTCTCAGCCTCAGTCTCAGACTCCAACTCGGTCACACCTAATTCATCAACAACTGCAGCATCAGCACTCACTTGACAGTCCAGAGCAGCAGCAGCAGCCACTTCTGCAACAACAGCATCTGGCTGACCAACAGATCCCAAATGTTGTCTCTGCAATATCTCAATATGCTTCAGCTACTCAATCCCTGACGCCACCATTGCAAGCAATTTCACTGTGTCAGCAACACAGTTTTTCTGACTCAAATGGGAACCTCGTGACAAGCCCTGTTGTTTCTCCCCTGCAAAGTCTTTTGGGCTCATTTCCCCAGGACGAATCATCTCATTTGTTCAATTTTCCTAGAACAAACCCCTTGATAACATCCTCTGGCTGGCCCTCAAAGCGAGCTGCTGTTGAACCTCTTATCTCCTCTGTAGCTCCTCAATGCATGATGAGCCAAGTGGAGCAGCTGGGGCCACCTCAGACAAGCATCTCTCCTAGCTCTGTTTCCTGGCCGCCCTTTCCTGGCAGAGAATGTCCAACAGAGCAGGATGGTGGCACTGATCCACAAAGCCATCTTCTATTTGGTGTCAATATAGAGCCCTCTTCTCTTCTAATGCAGAATGGATTGTCAAGCCTCAGGGGAGTTGGAAGTGATAGTGATTCAACAACTGTACCTTTCTCTTCTAATTACATGAGTATTGCAGGCACCAATTTCTCTCTTAATCCAGCAATGGCACCTTCAAGTTGCATTGATGAATCAGGTTTCCTCCAGTCCATGGAAAATGTGGGCCAAGGAAATCCACCATCTAGAACCTTTGTTAAGGTAACTTCCCATTTTCTGATTTTAGTTGATTTTCGTTTCCTGATGCTTTGTGGTGGGATGTATGGAACACTTGTATGTTTAGCTTTCATATTTTTAGTGTGTTCTTAGATTCAATTGTATCTCCATTATGAATGCAATCTTCTAGAAGCCTCAAGCAAGTGCTATCATGGATGTTGACAGTTTAATTGTTTACAGGTTTACAAGTCAGGGTCCTTTGGTAGGTCACTGGATATAACCAAATTCAGCAACTACAATGAGTTGCGAAGTGAGCTTGCATTCATGTTTGGCCTTGAAGGCCAACTGGAGGACCCCCTGAGATCAGGCTGGCAGCTTGTATTCATCGACCGGGAGAATGATGTTCTTCTTCTTGGTGATGGCCCCTGGCCGTGAGTTTCTCACTTTTACTTTTGGCTAAGTGGTCTGATACATGCAAAATTTCTTTGTTAGTTTTCCTAAAACAAAACAAAACTAAAATCATTGAAAGCATCTAATCTAAAAGTTTTAGCAATGATAATTGTGAAATATTTCAAAGAGGAGAAGAACAAGAAGAAAATGTCTCGTATCATCGTGAACAAACTTTGAAAGGTCAGATTTTGTTCTGTGTATATGACCATCATGAAATGAATACATACGCATGCTGAATATGCCCTTCATGTGGGAATTTCTATCCAACGTTTTCCTGTCTAACCAGCCAAATTCCAATCAATTTTGTTACCTTCTTATCACAGGGAATTTGTAAACAGCGTGTGGTGCATCAAAATACTCTCACCGCAAGAAGTACAGCAAATGGGCAAACGAGGTTTAGAGCTTCTGAACAGTGTCCCAATTCAGAGGCTTTCCAATGGCAGCTGTGATGACTATGCAAACCGGCAGGATTCACAAAATTTGAGCAATGCTATAACTTCTGTGGGGTCTTTGGACTGCCGAGAAATTTAAGCAGTTAAGATACCACAATCTCTTCTGTAATATTAGCATTCCTTCCAAATCTTTCAGTTTCAGAAGTGAAAGGGCAAGCCTAATCTAGCTTAAGTTTTAATGTAAGCTATTGTTGTAATGTGATTAGAAGATACTGCACCTAGTTTCTAAAGCTATTATTGTAACTAGAAGATAATGTTCCTCGTTTCTAAGCTATT
>Ga0325400_1000282_pt1 | contig 34836 bp, 20 predicted proteins | sample PopdelMetagenome_2_FD_205662 | JGI IMG/M metagenome (GOLD analysis project Ga0325400, IMG submission 205662) | Populus deltoides microbial communities from Bellville, Georgia, United States - Xylem-PdKOR-R1 | ecosystem: Host-associated > Plants > Phyllosphere > Stem > Wood/Secondary xylem...
TAAAAAAGCTTAATAAACAAATAAAATTGTATTAAACATTAAAAATATAAAAATAATGTTAAATAATATTCATCCAAATATTCATTACAAATTTAATGTGTTTAAAAAACAAAATTAAACTAGAATAGCGGCGGAGCTAGAGGAGGAGGAGGAATCTGGTTGTTTCCGGGACCGTACGACCAAAAAAGAGCTTGTTGCGATATCGTGGTCGCACAAATTGATTACCCTATCTTAAAACACAACACACAAGATAGTATAGAGCAAGTAAGGGGTCGATCCCACGAGGAAAGTTCAAGTTAGATTATTATGCTAGATGATATGCAATTTGGGGGGGGGAATTTGGACGTTATCTAAACTAAAGCAAAAGAAAACATAAAACTATCAAGCAAAATTAAATAAAATCAGAAAATTATCAAGAGAGCAAACCTTGGTCGCAAGCACACATCCACTTACAGAAATCAGAACTGATCATGGAAACGAAACATCAATTTATATTTTGAATATTTATCTCTTCTTAACATTGGTTAGTTAACGGAACCATCGTATAACTAACCCTAACCATCAAACAACCACAATATCTGCACTAGTACTTTAATTCAATGGCAGCCTTAAGAACTAGATAAGTTGATTAATCAAGAAAACATAACTGTCCATAGTCTATGTTTGATTTGATTGAATATTCTCCCTAAGATTAATAACGTAGATTCATCGTAATTATTAAACTCAGTTGCTTCACAAGTTCATATACCACAACTCCGGTTTTGATATCAAACTTAGCTATTGTCTACAATAATAACTTAGAGACCGCTCTAGCAACTAAAATAAACAATCATAGGAAAAATAAGCATAGGAGAACAAACATATTCATCATATAAACTGAAAAAAAAAGCTAAAATAAATCTCACAGTTCTTGAAATCTGAAGGTTTTCGTGTCCTTGCAACCAGGAAAAAAGTGTTTAGCCTTGCATGTTAGTTGAAAAACTAACAAAAAAAGAAGGAAGAATGCATGATTTCAGGTTTTTTAAAGGAAGGGGGTGTTTTTCTCTTTTTGGCTGGCTGCCCCCCTTCTCTTCTCTCATTCTTTTTATATCCTAGGAAACCCTAGTCTCTATTTTACAAAATAGTCCTCCCTTAAGTAGACAGTTTACATTTAAGTACTTCAATAACTATTTTTTTAAAAAAGGAGAAATAGCCTTGCATGAAATCTTTAAGCTTTGACTCAGAGGAGCTAAATTGCTGAAATAAAAACTTGGATATCGGTTTAGATGCTTCGGAATGTAATTTGGACTCGTTTCTTCACGAAACCTGTTTGCTGGCAGAATTCAGTTGTCAGCTTTGAAAAATTATATCTCCCTCATATGACATCATTTTTTGCTGAAATTTGGAGATTTTATAGGCCTTTGATTCAAGAATCAAAAACATTTGAGTTCACATCAATTGGACTTCTGTAGCTCTAGATATTCAAGTTGAAATGACCAAAGGTTAACATTGGCAGATTACAAGATTTGACTTTGAAGGCTGCGATTTCTATGATCTTCCTTATTTTATTTTCTTGCCTTATATTTTCAGAAAGGTATGGATGTTGTCTTTTTAATGCCACTTGAATCACTTCATTTTGATCTCTAGAGCTCACGCTCTGCACAAAACATTGACTGAAGGTTAAATATGTCAATTATCTCCAATTTACTTCTTTTTGCATCTTTCATCCAAAAGTGCCTTCAAAACATAAAATAAAGAATATCAAGGTATTTTATATAAAAAAACATAGGCAAAACACTGGTTAAATGTGGGTAAAACTATCGAATAATATGGTTACATCAGAGCTGCACATGTATCATCACCCATCCTTGATCTCATCTCCATGACCATTTGACGGACCTGATCATAATTCGTCAAGAGTTGTTGATATTGTTGTTTCAAGGCAATGAACTCCTCAGACTGGGTGCTCGATACTGATGGAGAGCTCCCAACAGTTAATACACTACGGGCCGACCGCAAGTTTTCGGTTGTAGTGTTGGAGAGCCCGTAGACCCGATTTGTTTTGGGTCCACCAGACGATCCCACCTCCATCCATAAATCTGAATCAAAATCCGGATGGGTCAAAGGATCGTCCACATATCTCTCCCTCAACCGGCTATTATAGGTCTCCTGAATTTTTTTTTAAAAAATCATCATATTCAATTAAAGAAAATAATAACTTACAAAATAAAATGATTGAACGAACATACCACGAAGTGCTGAGCACGGTTGTCCACGAACTACTGCACCCCCTTTTAGCGGTCTTGACTCCGCACATGCGTCTCTACAAACAGCTCCATTGGACTCAGCTCACGTCCAAGAGACGCAGCCTGTAAGGAAAAAATAGGGTGCAAGTTAAATATATTATAAGGAACGACAAATTAATTAATGGTATATTTCATCAAAATTAATCTTACCATCCGCTTTGCATGTGCGCTGAATGGGACAGAGCCACCGGTGTGCGTGGTCACTGAACCATGAATTTGTCGGTTCTGATTGTTGGCGCCGAACTGTGAGCGCCGTGAGAATCGCTCTGAGGTCACGTGCTCAATACATGGCGGTTTGAATTCCCGCCAAACCGCCACCTCATTCCATCCTTTAAGACCGTTATCCCTCGCATGTCTTTTTGATTTTTTTTTAGTGTCATACCAAAAATCACGCAACCTACTTTCATAGTAACAAATTAGAATTTAGAACATAAAATTATAAAACAAAAATACATATTATTTTTGATGTTACCTAGGTGCCACGTGATTCTCTCATACCCTCCTCACAACATTATTGTTCGCCCTATCCCACTCAAATTTATGCTGTGCATATAAATAATTCATATAAAATAAAAATAGTACAAGATATAAAATTATAAAAATAATTTATTAAAAATAAGCTGGAAATTAAAAGTTAACACCGACCTGAAATCGCTGAAACCATGCATCGATATTAGGTCTCCACTCAGGATGTCTGGAAACCTGACTCCATTGAAATAATGGAATCTCCATCGATGATTTAAACACCAATGTTATTGTCGTGGCAGCCTCAATGTTTGTGAACCTGAAATTAAATAAAATTAATAAAATATTAATTAGTTGTTCATAAATTATGTTATAAGAATATATAAAAAACTAAAACCTAAACAAACTTACATTGAGAGGTCATCCTTCCATTGTGCCTGGTACATGCGGGTGAATTGACCCCGCTAAACCGTGCTAGAAGAGGCAGCATCACAAGTTGGCGCAGATTCCTCGCCGTGATCAGCACCTAAGGATATGTCTTATTCGCTGCTAGAAGAACTAGCTGCAATCGTCTGCTGACGACGTGCTGTAGATTTCATTCTACGCATCTACAGAAATTTATACGAATAATTACATAATTAACTTCGACTATTTAAAAACAATTCGGCAGCACCTTCCCTATACTAAAGACTACCCATAATTTTCAAACCTGCAAATCTTTACAATAACCACAATCCAACTGACTCCGGCAACATCATATATACAACCTAACATCTATAGAAATTCAATCATTTAAAAAAATTCAACAGCACCTCCCCTATATTAGAGACTACCCACAATTTTTATACCTACAAATATTGATAATTATACAAATATTGCAAAATCAACTCTATACAACCTAACATATACAACCTAACATCTATAGAAATTCAACATCTATATATTTTCAACTAACATCAATACAAATTCATAAATAACGATTAAAATTAATCAAAATAATAAACAACATAACAAACAATAATATCCTAAAATTAAGATAAACTAATTAAATTTAATTCTATATTTCAATTAACATTTAAAACATAAATTCAACAATAACAATTATGGCAATACAAACAATAATATCCTAAAATTAAGATAAACTAATTAAATTTAATTCTATATTTCAATTAACATTTAAAACATAAATTCAACAATAACAATTATGACAACACAAATAATAATATCCTAAAATTAAGATAAACTAATTAAATTTAATTCTATATTTCAATTAACATTTACAACATAAATTCAAAAATAACAATTATGGCAATACAAACAATAATATCATAAAATTAATAAATAAAATGAAAAAAACTAAAGAACACTACACAAAACATCCTAAACACAAAACAAATAATACACAAAACTAAAAACATTACATCAATTCAAAATAAATTTAGGAATAAAAAATGCTTACCTTAATAGTGTGTTGATTTTAAGATTTTATCTACAAACAATACACAAAACAAAAAACACCAAAAAAATAATCATAATTAAAATAAAAAAAATACAAAGATAAAGAAAAAAGAATACATACCTTTTAATATGTTCAAAACTACCACCAAAATAATAAAATCTCTTCCAAAAACTAAATACAAACGGAGAGGAGAAGAGAAATGGAGATGAAGAGATGAGAGAAAAAATGAACCAAATGGTGGGAGGGGGGGTTTTATATAGTAATTTTTTCAACGGTTTTACTGACAAAACATTTATTATTGTCGGTGGCAATAAATGTTTTCGGTAATGAATTGATATTCGAACCCAAAAATTTCAAAAATCCCACCAGACTTTTCGATTCGTCAGTAAATGTGTTAACGGTAATTTCGTCGGTAAACATGCCAACAAATCCATCGGTAAACGTGCCGACCGACCACACCTCTAACATGCGTGCGCTTCATGATGTGTGCCAATCGTCGATGAATCCATTGGTGATTGTGGCACAATTCCATAATTTTCTCCCAACTCTCTGTGAAATACAGACGGGTGCCAGTCCGTCGATATTGTCGTCGGTGATTGTGGCACAATTCCATAAATTTTCTTGAACTCTCTGTGAAATACCGACGGGTACCATTCTGTCGGTATTGTCGTCGGTGAAACCGTCAATATTTTCTCCATGTATTTTTGTTTATTCTCCTGCACAAAATCTTGAATTGCAAACTTAAAGCACACACAACACAATAACAAGAGCTCACAATTAAAGAAGAATAAATATTTCATGTTCCAAAATATTACATTATAAAAATAAGGCTTTACAGCATGTTTAGTTTCATCTTCATCCTCAATTGAATTGTTATCATCAGCTTCATCGCACTCTTGAATGTGGTTATCATCTTCTTCATCAACATTCTCTTTTCCGCTAGTAAAGCTCAAAATAGCATTCAACTCCTTTGCGTCAACATCAACAAGACTCGTCGAAAACATGAAAATTTGAATTTTCTTCTAAGTCAATCAAAGGAGCAACTCAGTATTGTTCAACCAACTCACTAGCTTGAAAGACTTCATCTATCACACTTGTGTCTTCGTTCTCATCTTAAACAACCTTGAAACGACCCTTGGGTTTTGTTTTTAAAACGGATAACCAATCAACTCTTGATCTGTCCTTTCTAAAGGAAGGGGTGTATGTGTAATAAACTTGTTGGCATTGTTTTGCGAAAACAAAGACGTCGTTTACATTGCGGTGTCTTGCTTTTGAGTTGATTTCAACGAGACCATAGTGAGGATCTACTCTGATTCCTCTGTCAGTTGTGTCATACCAATAGCATCTGAATAAAAACACTCTATTCTGTTCGCTATGATATTACAGTTCGATGACCTCTTCCAATCTACCGTAGTAGTCAACTTTAAACTCACTAGAAGTCGATCCCTTAATACAAACACCGCTGTTGTATATCTTTCTTCCATGCCCGTATTCTTCAGTATGAAAGACATATCCATTGACAAAATACCTGTTATAGTACTTGACTTTTCTTTCGGGGTTCAGGCTTAGTAAAGACAGTGAAATAGTAGCACTACCTCCCATTTGATAAACCTTGTAAATTAAATACAACAATAATCAATAAACGAATATTATATAATATTGATGTACAATTAATTAATTACATTGCAAGAGATAATGAGTTTGTGATAGGACTTACATGTGTTCTAAACCATGTGGCAAATTGTTCATCTTGTAGTTGAAAGATCTGGGATTCGGTCAGTTGTGAGTTATTGAACAGTAAGTATCATCGATGTTGCCTGCAAGGTTGTTCCAAATTATATGAGTTTATGGTATCACAAAACATAAATAGTACACTCTTGACAAAGTTTAAGTCGAACATCTACTTACTTAATAAAAGGTCTCAGCTCATCACAATTAAATATGACATAATTGTGTGCTTGTCTGAACTCTTTTTCAGACAAATATCTTCCCCTCACGGCATTTTTAGGTGTTGGTCGTCCAAGATTGGAGAATATTGACAAGTTCTCACTTGAAGGCACTTCACCATCATCATCATGCCATGGAACACGGTTGATCCTCGTTCTCAAATGAGGTTTGAAATAATATGAGATAAATGTTGAGATCTCCTCAACAATATAGGCCTCACATATTGACGCCTCAACATGCGCCTTATTCTTAACCTTTTTTTTAAGATTAAACAAGTACCTGCATATATATATATAGAATTAATAAAAAATTATCAATTAAAAAAATAAAAAAAACATTTAATTATGAATTACATAGCAATTGTAATATCTAACCTCTTGAATGGATACATCCATCTGTGCTAGACCGGTCCTCCAACTTTTACCTCAAACGATAAATGTACGGGTAAATGCTCCATTGAGTCAAAAAATGATGGAGGGAATATCATCTTAAGTTTGCATATTATCTCGATGATATTCGTTTTAAGCCTTTCAATGTGATCAACATTCAACTTGCTGGAGCATATATCTCTGAAGAAATGACTGATCTCCATTAGTGCATCCCATATCCCATTTGGCAACAAATCACGAAAAGCTAATGGGATGAGTATTTGCATAAACACATGGCAGTCATGACTCTTCATTTCATATAATCTACATTCCTTTGTATTAACCAGCCTTGATATGTTCGAGGCATGTCCATCGGGGAAACGCAGACTCTTAAGCCATTTGTAGACTAGTAGTTGTGTGTTTTTCTCTAACACGAAGCTTGCTCTTGGTTTTGCGACCCGTGACCCATCACAAACCAATTCCATATTTTTAAGGTTACAGAACAGTGCTACATCCAATCTAGCCTTGATGTTGTCCTTTGTCTTCCCCTTCACATCCATGACGGTGTTGAAAATGTTTTCAAACATGTTCTTTTCAATGTGCATGACGTCAAGGTTATGGGTCAAACCAAAACCAGAAAACTTCTACTTACCTGATTGGAGAACAAACACAATGTCACCTTACTCTGACACAACATCAAGCAATTCTTCACCAGAAAGACGCGGGGATGCAACATCCTTTTCAACTCTGCCAACAAAAAAATCATTTCTATTCTTTCTGTACCTGTGATTTGGCGAGAAGAAACGATGGTGACAGTAAAAAAAAGAAGCTTTACCCCCGTTTGTTAGCATGAATGCCTTATTGTTCTCCATACAATATGGACATGCTAGATTTCCATGCGTGCTCTAACCAGAAACCATTCCATAAGCTGGGAAATCATTGATAGTCCACATCAAAACCGCTCTCATAACAAAATTATGTTTCCTCGAGATGTCATAAGACAAAGCTTCAAAGGACCACAACTGTGTCAACTCATCAATCAACGGACGAAGACAAACATCTATATTCCGACCCGGACTGCTCGGACCTGGTATGACCATAGATAAAAACATGAACTCCAGCCTCATACACATCCACGTTGGCAAGTTATAAACCGTTAGTATGACCTGCCAACAAGAAAAGGAGCAGCAAATGAACCGAATGGGTTGAATCTGTCTGTACACAACCCAAGACGCACGTTTCTTGATTCAGCTGAAAAGTGAGGATGCACACTACTAAAGTGTTTCCAGGCTTCACCGTTAGAAGGATGCACTATCACTCCAACAACCGCATGATGTGATTGGTGCCATGTCATGTGCTCAGCAGTTCTTGGTGACATGAATAACCTCTGCAGTCTATGTGTGATTAGGAAGTATCTAAGTTTTTTATATGCCACGAGAGTCTTCCCTCTACCAGTTCTGGGTTTGTAATGGGAATGCCCACATGTCATGTACTCGGTCAGCTCAGCATTTTCAAGGTAATATACAACATGCAGAAGTTAGGGCACATGTCAATTTTCTGGTATCCTAAACCGAGGGGTTTTATCATGGACTTGGCAGCATAGAAGTTCTCTTTCATATTCCCTTCAGGTAAAATGCTTATCGCCTATTCGATAATCTTGTCATAACCGGCCTCACTCAACCCGTGATCTGACTTGATGGTGAACATCTATGCTACGACCGATAATTTACTGTGGTTCATGCAGCCATCCTATAATGGTTCGTCATAATCTTTCAACAGATCAAAAAACCTTGCTGCATCTGCATTAGGTTCTTCTTTTATGATTGGACATTCACTGACATTACCTTCACTCATTCTCATTGCATCCATAACCATATTCCTGTAAGGATTACTGTTCTCATTTCCAACTTCATGCATGTTGCTAGCACTAGAAGTTGACCCAACCACCCGTTCTATCATGCTCTCATTAGGAACAAATAGTTCTCCGTGTGCATACCAATACAAGTAATCCTCCATGAACCCTTTGGTTAGAAGATGCATCGTTACAACATCTTGATGGAGAAACTTTAAATTTTTACACTTCTTGCATGGACACCTAATACCGCCATCAGTAAAATTCCTCGGGATAGATGTTGTGAAATTAATAAATCCCTGAACACTGTTACAATAATCCATCCTTCGCAATCCTTGGGGTGAGTCCCGATACATCCATGACTTCTATTGAATATATATAAAACATAACAAAAATATTGGTTTCTTATGTTAAATATTCATTATCAATTATCCAACAAACTAAAAAAATACTTATGTTAAATATTCATTATCAATTATCAACTATCAACGTTCATACATACAAATTTAAACATATATAAATTTATGAAAATCACAACTTCACAATAGAATTGATAACAATTAAAACAAACCCGTTAAATAAGCTATTATTTACATCTAATTCGGTGTAATTCAAACAAAATTTCAACAATTTACAAACAAATATAATTTGACAAAATCTAAAACAAGCTATAACTACTATAAAATTATACATTCATACTATAAGTTTCTTTGACAAATAACAATCAAACAAGTACATACGTTAACAAAATACATATACTCAAAAAACAATAAAATTCACATTTAAATGTTAAAACTAAAAAGGATAGATTTACTTACAAAAAATGATAAAATCTACAAGAACGAATGTTGTGACCACGTACAAAAGTATAAGAAACTTGAGTGCTTGTGTTGAGAAGAGGGGAGAGATGGGATGGGTGGTTGGCTGCAATTTGAGAGGGGAGAGGTGGGATGGGGAAGAAGAAGGGGAAGAAGAAGGAGAAACAAAGGAAGAGAGTGTCGGCAGAGTGGGTATATACTGGCTTTTACCGATGGAATCATCGACGGACATGTTTTGTCTGTGATTCCGCCGGTAGAAGTGCCACGTCATAGTACGGCTATCCCCTTTTGAATCCCTTGCTAATTCTGTCAGTAAAATCATCTGAAAAAATCCTCGTCATCACACCGTTGCAACTTTTCAAAAAAACTGCATCGTCCGTCAGCGATACGGTTGGTATATACCGACAGATTTTGAGATGAAATTATTTCTGTCGGTAAAAATTTTCAAAGAAAAAATTGCGTCGGTAATTCCGTTGTTTTTCTCTGATTTTCTGGTAGTGCCCCCAGTGCTTTTTTGGGGGCACTTGAAAGGTCGTCCATTGCCAATACCCTGAATTTCATAATGATATTTTAATCCTTCATGTGGTCAACTGGTCTAGGGTTTTACATTGGTGGCCATTTCTTCTTTTTCTTCTCTCTCACCTTGAATTTCATGCCTGACCCTTCAAAATTTCATGGCAGCCCTTCAATTGTTTTCTCATTCCGACTTGATCTCTATTCTTTTAATTCCTATTTTTTTATTTTAAATGATTTATTAAATTATTTTTTTTTCAATTTCATCCTCTTTTTGTTTATTTATGTGTCAGATTCAGTTTCTATTCTTTTGATTTTTATTTATTTTGTTAAGGATGGTTTAAAAATTGAATTTATTTTGCGACTTTATCCTTCTATAATTGTTTTCCTGTCGGATTTAATTCTCATTCTTTTAATTGCTATTTTTTTTTAACTTTGAAAATTTTTTAAATTTGATATTTTTCTAAGTTTTATCCTTCAATATTAAATTGGTTGGGAATTGAACTTTTTAGTTGAGTCAGGTTTGAGATTTAATGGATTGCGAGTTTGAGGGAATAACCTAGGTTTAAGAGATTTACTCGGGTTTGGTTTTTTTTTCCTTGTTCTTAAACTCATGTTTTTTCAGTTTCATCCTTGAGCATTTATTAGATTTTAGATTAGGCTTCTTGATTAACTTAAGTTTAGGAGATTCACCTGGGTTTGCTTGTTTTTTTTTCTTTTTTAAGCTCATGTTTTTTTTGTTTTATCCTTCAACATTTATTAGGTTTTAAATTGGGCACTGTTGTTTTTTTTTAATTTGCTTTTTGTTGGATTTTTTTGACAAATATTAAAAATGATCCTGATTATCTTGCCCTTCAACATTGGATTGTTTGATGATTAAACTTCATAGTTTTATTCAATTTGTTTTTGTCAAAATTATCTTGATTTAGCAAAAGAGTCTATCGTTGTCAATTTTTTTATCGATTTATTTTTCATTGTATGCTTTATTCATATTACTAAATTGGCCAAACTTATTAAATCCATTCGATTCAATGACCCATGTAAACCTCCGTATAAAAAGCGGGACCATCGATAGTAAGGTAACAGAAGTTTGAGATTTAACAGAAAACAAAAAAATGATGAAAGAAATAATTAATGATGAAAGAAATGAAGATAATGATCTTCATAAAAAAATAAAATTAAAGGTATTGTTGAAGTTAAAATAAGGGTTACAAATCTTCAATTAAAATGCGTAACGTTAATGAAACTAGTAACGAGTTTCAATGACTAAAAGAACAAGTAAAAATAATAAAATGATTCCAAGAAATTAACATGCTAATAAAGAGTAAAAATAATAAACAATGGTATAAAAGAACATAAAAGAGTTACGGTGTAAGCATCCGCTAAAAAAATTTGGTAGGATTACCGTGAAACGGTAACAAGTTTGTAAATGAAATAAATGATAAAAAGATAGATAAAAATATTTGAGAATATGAAAATGGTCTCAAGGATTTAGAGGAATGATTTATGAAATGAAATAATATTAAAATTTAGATTTTTGATGAGAAAATCATAAACTAACTAATTTTATACTATCATGCATAAATTTCAATTCAAGTATCAGATAGGGCTGGTCTTTTTCATGGAGTTTTTTGACATTTTGATCTTGCTTAAAAATTTCAGTTCAATCGGAGTTTGAAAATGCCTTACTATTTAGGTTAGAAGCTAAGGTAACTTGCACGAAAATTAATTAAAGGCATAAAGGAAGGGCATTTTTGTAAACCAGTGAAAATTCATTACTATCTCCCTTTATAACAGTCAACTAAACAACTATGAAGGAAAAAAAAAAAGATAAAGACTTTCTATTTTCTCTATAATTTCTCAAAAATTCCTTCTTCAAGTGAAAAATCCAAGAATAATTCTTGATGATTTGTAAAGAAAACACAAGATTGGATTGAATTTGGTAAGGAAAAGGAGAAATGACTATGAAAAATGAAGAGTGAGAAAGAAGAAATTGAAGAGAGAAGAAAAAAATGGATGATATCTTGCAAATGTTTTCTTGATTTTGTTTGGGTAAGTGATGTTAAACCCTTTATTTGAATTTTATTGCACTTATTCAAGGTTTTGAAGAAATGTTAGTTTATGAGATTTTGATTTGAGTTGATGATTTTTTGAATTAATTGTTTAGAATGTTAAATATCATTATAGGTGATGTTCTTGAGCATGAAAAACTAATGGTTAACATGTTAACTATGGAAAAATTAAAAAGAAAATTATGGCAATTTTATTAGTTGACTACTAGCTAAAACATGAACTTGAAATGATGAAATTTGGAATTGGTTCCTTACAAAAGTTATAGATATGATGTTATCTTTCCAATAAAACTAGTTTTAATTAAATTGGAGCTATAGAAATCCAGATATGAGTTAAAAACTAAAGACAGGTCAAACTATTGAACAAATCTTATATGCTTATGTAATGTGCGGTTTTGGATATGTAAAAGGTAGAACTAGGTTTTCTTTTTTATATGAAAGTTGTAGTTAGGATTTTATATTTTAAATAAAACTGGTTTTTTTCTTAATTTAGAGCTATAAAACTATAAATATGAGTTAAAAAATAAAGAAGGGTTAAATTGTGTTTTACTGGACAAATTATGTATATTATTGTAATGGGTGATTTTAGGTGTTTAAACGACATACATGAGTTCTTTTCTCTTCAACAAGATTGTGGCTTTGTATCTTAGTTTGCGGAAGAAGTAATTCACTCTCAAAATCAAGTTCTATAACTTTAGTTATGAGCTAAATATAGAATAGTATTTTGGTTTGGTTAGACTAAACCAATCATGATTTGCCATTTCTAATTATTTACAAGAGTGTTAGTTGATGAATATAAACTGATTTAAATGATATGATAATTTGATTTTAATGAGTATATAAGAATTGAGAATACATGTATGGTTAAATGATTAACAAATTTTATTTGTGAAGTATATTTATTATGTAAGTGAGTGTATACCTATCATGAAAATTATTGTGGCAATGATGGTAGTGATTTTGTTCTTGAAATATTAGTGGCCTTTGATATAAATATAAATGATTAAATCTAAGGGTTTTGTTAGATTAAGGCATGTCAAGATGACATAAAATATATTGTAAGGCATGTTAAGAAAACTATGTGTATGAGTGATGAATTATTGGAATAGATACATGGAAAGGATTAAGGAATTATATGCAAATGTACAATGTAAATTGATTGTGAACTTGTGTTTGGATGTGTTGTATCGAAAAAAATACGAGTAAAATTTAAATTAGAATGTATGAGTGATAATGATTGTTATATGGAGTTGTTGGAGAAGCGTTCGGGACGAAACCTAACTTCTAGAGAACTTGGATAATAGTAGTTAAGGTAAGAGATTTACACTCCCTCACCTATTATTTAATTAAATGTACTTTTGAAATTGTTAAATTTACAATGGTTAATTGATTGTGTTGTGTATTATATTATTAATTGAAAGCTTATACCTTCAAGGCAAAAATTGATATGTGTTGTACCATATGCTATACTAAGATAACAAAGTTTTACGATAAGAAAAAACCAGTTATTTAGTTGAGAATCAATAATGACAAGCACCTATCAAATTGCTAACACATGGTACTAAAGATCAACCACACATATGATCAATACTAGGTAGGATTGAGCCTAATCTTATACTAAAACTACTAACAATACAATAAAAGGACTTTGACAGAAAGAGTGCGAAAGATTCTAATATAAACATCATCTTCATCCACTTAGAAGGTTGCTTTAGATCCCAAACAACTTAAGAGGAAGATTCATAAGGATATTTATGGGAAAGTGGAAAAGGACACTGTAAAGATGATAAGGAAGTTTAAATGAAATTACCAACCATGATCTAAAAAGGGAAAGGCAAGGGACAAAGACATAACCGTCACACCCTCACGGCGAAGCGTCGATCCTCGATTGATTTCGGGGTCTTTGTTTGTTTTTGTTATGAATAAAGGAGTCGCCACCTAATATTTGGTCACTAGGAACCCTAACTGGTCTTTCAGAGATTGGTTGCGTAAAGAGAAGGTATTAGCACCCCTAGTATGCCCTACCTAAGGTAAGCTGCTTGGTGTTTGGTATGCCTTATAATTGTTATGGTGTTAGTGTTTTCTAATCCTATCAGTTTTTCTAGGCTTGATTTTAACTAAATTTATTAAGATAGAAATCCAAGGAGATTCCATGTGCTTTAAAAGCTCATTTTTCCCTTGGTATTTCAAGAGTTTGCGACTCATAAATCGCAAGGAGGAGGGACAAAATTTAGAAATCTAGGGCGCTTTAAAAGCCTTTTTTTTTCCCTTAGTGTTTTATACTCTCACGACTCGTAAACCGTGGAGTAAAAAAAATTGAAATGTCCTCGATTATAATCAAGGCTACTTTCAAGGATGTGTGTGGATTTATTATTCCTAGAAAATTATTTTGGATATTTATCACTACGGGTTTTTTTATCCAAATATTAACAGTGAATAATAACAAATTAGTCCCAATAATATTTTGGATATTCGTCCTTTAAGGATTTCTTTATCCAAACATTAGCGGTAAATAATAGATGAATTCCCCCCTAAAATAAGATTTTTATATTTTTTTGGAATATTGGCCAATACCCTTTGGAGTTTTATAAACATGTTGTAAAATCCAGAAATGCAAGAAAACAAAATTTATTTTTTGTGTTTAAGAAATCCATGCGAAAACACATTTTCAAAACTTCAAATACTTTTTGTATAAAAAAAAGAGCGTTCAAAACATGTTAGGGTATTGGCCATATGCAACACACAAGAAAACAAATTTTTTTTGCTATATAGGTATATTTGTCACATTGCGTCGAAAACCGAGTATTCTAAATACGAGATTTTTATTTTTTACAATACATAAGAAAAAACCAGACCTTTAAATAAATATGACATAAAATCATAAATCTCCTTTTCTTTTGAAACAGTCTCAAAAACGTGCTCTCTTTTTCATAGATTTCTATTTTTACAATACAAAAAAAACATAAATAAAATAAATAAACATGCTTTGCCCGGTTACTGTTCAAGTGAATTAAATTTCACCTGAACAGTAACAAATGCAACTCAGAATGCATGCAAAATCTGGGAATAAAAGACAGCTTACCTGGTCTGCTGGCGATGCCCTTTTTTCAGTCCTCCGTTGCCTGCGTTCGTCTAGCGTTCTCCTGTGTTGCTTGCCTCTTTCTCCTTTCTTCTCCCTGTTTTCTTCTCTTCTCTTTCCCATCTTATCTGTTTTGCTTTTCTTTTCTTGAAAGCTGGCGCTGAGATGGACGAAGACGACAGGTGCTGAAGCTTCTGCGCTCAGCCAATGGTTGCTGCTTCTCGGGACAGCGAAACAGAGAGGCCACGCCGGTTTTGGTCTCTGTTCATTTTCTCTCCTTCTGCTGATGCTTTCTCTCGAGATGATGAAGATGATGGCGATGAAGGCGTATTGTGCTGGTGGAGTTGTTGCCCTTGCCTCTGCGTTTTTCCTTGCTTTCGACAATATCCTTCTTATGACTTTCTTTGCCCTGCCTCTCTCTCGTTTCTTCTTGTCTTTCTTTTCTTGTTTTTCTCTGTTCTCTCTTTTTTTTTTCTTTTTTTTCTCCCCCTCTCCCTAGGTCATTAGAGGGGCTTATATATAGTCTAACATATCTCTATTTAGGAAAGATTTAATGCATTAATTCTAGGATGCAAATCCCTACTGATTTGCAGTAAAAAAAACGCAAAAAGAAAACTGCAATATTCTGTTTTTGATGTCTGATTTCTTTCCAGTTTCTTAGAGGATGGTGTGGCTTCTTTCTTTCCTTCCATAGGGCCAGCTGCTCCCGTTGAAATGAGGCAATAAAAAACATAGTTGCAGCTTCAAAAATCAGGCGTGATGATAAAGGAAAATAGCAGGAATTTGCAGAGAAAAAAAGGAAAGAACTCAGCCGGGAGGGTTCGTGCAGGAAAGAAATCAGATGGGGGAGGGCTTGTTCTCAAAATGACAATCATAAAAATGAGAGAAAAACATGATCAGCCCCCCTATTTTCCTTTTCTGATGAGAGCAAAACGTGATCAGCTCCCCTATTTTCCTTTTCTGATCGAATCTCTGTTCTTCAATTTCTTCATCCGGCAAAATTTCTTTCTAATTTTATCTTCAATCAACTTCCTTATTTTAACACCTTTTCCATTTGGTTTTTGGTCCAAAAAAAGATTCAAATTGGCCTGCAATTGGTCTTAAAACTTTGAGCCTCTTGCAATTGTGTCCCTGCAAACTTGGGCAAAAATCTTTCTTGCGGCGGAAATCCCTACTTTCACACTCGATAATCAAACGGGCATATCTTGAGCTTCTAATAACAAAATCAAGCAATTCAAGAGCCCAAAATTATCTACACATCTAGGACTACAACTTTGATGAAGGAGTCAAAGTGAGATAAAATTGTTTTAGAGAACAGAATCTGGCAGTAATCTAGTTGGTCAAAAAGGTTCTTAATCTGACAATGCCTAGCATCCAAATCTGACTGAGAATCTGCTCTAAGAACAATGATCCCTAGGACTTAATAAAGTTGTAGGTCAATTTTTCAACATTTCATGAGTGACAGAATATAGCTAGGATGGTCAGATATCGTACGAAACCAAGTCAGAATCAGAGCCTAAGTTGGAACAAAAAATTGCGACAGCAATAGAACCATTTTTTAGTGCAAATTTTGAGGGATTTATCCAACCTTAAAGACCAGATAAAGAATGAACAAATTTAGCATTATGAAGACTCTTCATCAATCTAAGAAAACCTGACCACTTTGGTAGCAAAGGGGAGGATAAAAAGAGCAGAAAACAGCTCAAACAGGGTTTCAAAAAAATATTTCTTTCTCTACTTTTGTCAATCTTCTAGTAAACATGAGCTAAACTTCAACACTCAGTTCAAAAGAGGTATACATCATCTCTAGCACGTGGGGTCCACAAATGAGTAACAACAATAACAATAAGCAGTATATCAATAAAATTGTCCAATGAAATAGGCTAACAATTAAAGAGTTAAAATGAAGAAAATGAGTAATACAATAATAGCTTAAAGACATAGCATGCATGCAATAATGAAACAAATATAGCCTTGATTATTTTGAAGGAATGGAAAAGGATATTTCTTTTAAAAGAATCAAGAAAGTCACTCTAACTAAGGAAAAAAATTAACCTATTGCAAACACATTAATAATTGAACAAGGAAACAAACCTAAGGACAACATTACTATCTTGTTAACAAATCAAACTATCATTTTAGAGCATAAATTGGCTTAAACTAATATCTTTATGGAATTAAATGCACAACTGAAAAAAAAAAATGACCTTGTGGATGATGCCTTATTAGATGAAGATATAATGTAAGAAGGAACAAACATCCTTCTTAGTTGACTAAACATGGTGATGATGCACAGCTCAAGAAAGGAATAGATGATGATGATGATGATGATTATGATGCCCTCTTAAAACATTCAAAATAGCTTTATAATTTTAAAGGTAAAAAACCACAAGTTTATGAACGAAGCATGCATAGGAAAACAATATATAAACTACCTTAAATATATAGTTTAATATACTTATTTGTTGAATAACTTAGAATATAAAGAAATGTAGATTAAGTTGCTATCAAGGATTGTATCCTTTGTCTGTAGTCACTTGGTGCAAGTAAATTGGTTACAATTAGTTGGAATTGTGGATTTTAGAAACATAACCTTGATTAGTTGCACTACTAATCAAAGTCCATAAACCATGAAAACAAACCTCAAAATATCTATACAAAAAACTGAATAATCAAGGCTGTATTGTTTAGTAAAGAAAACAAAGCAAACAAATGTTGGAAAGAAGGTACAAGATGTATTGTTTAGTATTGTAGAGCATCTCCCTTTCGATCCCTTTTTATAGTGATTTTTGAAACCAAAACTAATGCAAAACTAATTCTAATAATTACTAAAATTAGGTCTCATTGTTTTGATTTAATTATCCAGTATAAAAAGAAAACCTTACTTTTCCCCCCGTAAAAACTATCATTTTTTCTTTGAAAAACAAATTATTCAAAAAGTGAAAGTTTACGGTTCAAAATATTTAGTCATGGGCTAGCTAAACAAACTAGGCTAGCAAAACATAATTTTGTGTGGCTATAAAAATATCTTACACCAAACTCAAGTGTAAGCCCAAAATAAACATGAAATAATTCATTACAAACCAAAAAATTATTTTACAATGAAACTAGGTTTGACCTCGAAACCAATGCCCTAGCCGAGCTGAGTGTGGATTAAGCTCAAAGCCTAGTTCACCTATGTCCTCTTCTCTTTAAAAGCTTTAGTGCTCTAGGAGCTAGGTTTTAACTTTTTAACTTTTCACTATATAAGATACAAGAAAATATTATATATCAACTAATGATTCTTTGATATTAATTTTTGATTAACTCACAATTTTTTTTAATTATGTTAATATTTCATGTTAGAAAATTTCTGTTGGAGAATAATTTCAATAAAATTTTAACTTTAAAAATGAATAGACCCTACTTTTAATTTGACAAAAAATATGAGTATTAACCATTTTTTGTAAAAACAATTTTTTGATAGCTAGAAGCTGTGAAACAAGGAAATTCAAGTTATTCTAGAAGTTGATTTTTAACTGATCTTGGCAGACTAGTGCTTGCAATTGTCCTCAAAAGTTCTCAACCAACATGTACTTGGAGAGTTGAGAAGAAGTAGGAGGCTTAATCTATTAGTTAGCCAATTCTTTTCTATTTATATGTGTAGGGCAATATACAATAGTAAATGTAAAGATTACAACACTAGAATAGTGCTTATAATATTTCTTATATATACATTCTATAATATGCCCCTTTAAGACGAGAGTGGAGGACCGACCCGAAACTTGAAGCGAAAAGTAGTAAAAGAAGTAGTATAAAGTGGTTTAGTGAAGACATCTACAACTTGATCCTGGGAAGAGATAAAACAAATTTGAATCTCTTTCTTCGCAACCCTATCTCGTATAAAATGATAATCAACCTCAATATGTTTTGTACGAGAATGAAAGATAGGATTCACAGATAAATAAGTAGCACCAAGATTATCACTCAAAATGGTATGAGTATAAATAGAAGACATCTGTAGATCTGTCAATGAATACTGCAGCTAGATAATCTCAGTAGTGATGTCTGCTAAAGCTTTATACTTAGCTTTAGTAGAGGAGCGAGGAATTGTACCTTGCTTACCTAATTTCCATGAAATCAGGGTCTGACCAAAGAAAACAAGATAACCACCCGTAGATTTATGATCATCAATACTACCTGCCCAATCTGCATTCATAAAGCCATATAAATCAAAAGATGAAGTGTGAGTGATATGTAAGCCATAGGTTGTCGTACCTTAAAGATAACATAAAATGCATTTTATGGCAGCCCAATAAGAATATGTAGGAGCATGTATAAACTGATAGACTCTGTTAACAACAAAACATATATTTAGTCTTGTAAAGTTGAGATATTGAAGAGAACCCATGGTTTGATGAAACCGTGTAGGATAAAAAAAAAAATGGATCTGGCAATATGGTAACTTTAGAGGTAGAGATAGAAGTATCAACATGTTTGCAAGAAGTCATACCAGCCTAAGTGAGGATGTCAAGAATATACTTATGCTATCATAACATCAGACCCATACCGGTGGACTGAACCTCAATACCTAAAAAATAATGAATGACACCTAAGTCACGAAGCTTGAACTCTAAGCTCAACAGCTGTATTAGGCGGTAAAGCATAGTAAAGTTGCTACTTGTAAGCAGAATATCATTAACATAAACTAGAAGATATAAGATATCAGCACCAACAAACAAGATAAATAAGGAGGTGTCAACCTTGGAGGCATTAAAGCTGATAGAGAGCAGAAAATCACTCAGTTGAGTGTACCAAGCCCGCAAAGCCTATTTTAAACCATATAATGACTTATACAATCTGTATATATGAGAAGGAAGGGTAGAGACAACAAAACCTAGGGGTTCTTTCATATAGACCTCTTCGTCAAGAACGTCATTGAGGAAGGCATTATGGATATCAAGTTGATGTATCTTTTAATTATGCGAAACCGCAATGGAAAAGACTAATCTGACAGTCGACTACTTGATAACAAGATTAAAAGTTTAAGAGTAATCAATGCCTTTTTGTTGAGTAAAACCTTTAGCAACTAGACACACCTTATACCTCTCAATGCTGCCATCAACATGATGCTTTATCCTGTACACCCATTGATTAGAAACAACATTCATCGAATGATGAAAAGGAATCAAAAACCATATGTCGTTAGAGCGTAAGGCTTGAATTTTCTTGCGTATAGCACCATGCCAAGCCTCATACCTATTAACATCAGAAAAAGCAATGGGTTTATAGGTAAGAGGAGACACTACTCAAAAAATTAGAACAACAGAGGTAGTTGCAAATGTTATGAGCAATGTGATTTTCGGCAGCCGAGGACAGAGGACCATGAGATGCTAACGAACGGTGGGTCGAGGGGGAGAAGAACCTGAACCCATAAGCTGCTGGAGAGGATTTGAAAGAGAGATCGACCCAGAGTTGTAGATTAGCAGGAGAGTCTGTCGAAGGAACGAATTGCACAACAATAGAGAGTGGAGAACCTGTGGCAGATTCAGGCTTCTCTGTAGTAGCAGAATTGGAAACATGCAACTCTAAAGGAGGAGAACTTGTTCCTGCACAATGATCATTATAAAAACAAGCAGATAATGATAGAGGGGCAGGGCTGGGTGGCAATAAGATGGTGGCAGACATGGTGGGCGAGTAATAGAGTGGAATGGGTGCGGCAGGTGGCCTGTTAGAGCTACTGGTTTGGTGAATTAGTGGGGCAGTAGGGTGAAAATTTAAGGAAGGATTCAAGGTAGGGAGGTGTGTATGTTGGGAGGAGGTGAATGATTGTTGTGCTATCTGTTCAGAATTTGCAAAAGAAAACACATTTTCATGAAAATGAATATGACGAGAGACATAAATACATTGAGATGTTATATTAAGACAGCGATAACCAAGATGAAAGGAACTATATCCTAAGAACACACATGGAGATGAACTAAAATCCAATTTATGAGAATGATATGGATGCAAAAAAGGAAAACAAAGACACCTAAAAGTACGTAGAAAATCATAATCAGGAGTATGATGAAACAGCCACGCAAACAGAGATTTATTTTGGAGGATAAGAGTAGGCATGTGATTAAGGAGATATACTAATAATTCAAATGCATAGATTTAAAATCTTAATGCAGCACTACATTGTCCTAGGAGGGTAAGAACGGTTTCGACAATGTGCTGATGATGACGCTCAACTATGTCATTTTGTTCATGGGTATAAGAACAAATTAACTTGTGAGGAATACCAATAGTCTGAGAGAACTGGTTTAACTTATGATATTCATCACCTCAATCAGTTCGAACATATTTAATTTTACATGAAAACTAGCGCTCAACAATTGTTTGAAAGTGAGAAAATGTAAAAAGCACATATGATTTTACAACAATAGGATAAAACCATATATGTTTGGTATGCGCATCGATAAAGATAACAAAGTAATGAAAACAATCAAAAGAAAACATAGGAGCAAGGCCCCAAATATCACTAAATATTAAATCAAGTGGGGCAATAGTTTTGTAACCCCTAAGTCTCAACAACATACGCGACGACGTGCCTAGCGGACAAGCTTGACATTGAGCAAGAGAGTGTCTAGAAGTACAAACTATTTTATTTTTAGAAACTAAAAAAATTAAAATGTAGAGACACAAAGATGATGCCACAGATCAGCGGTTGTAGAGACACAAAGAGACCAATAAGTTTGAGGAATGGACGTGGTAGAAGACTTAGACAAAACATAAAGACCATCATTACTCTGACCAGAAAGGAGCACTTTCTTGGTGATGATATCCTTTACATAAAACATAGATACATGACATTCAAAATAAACATTATTATCACGATAAAATTTATCAATAGAAAACAATGGTTTGATAATATGAGGCACATGAAGAACATTAGATAATTTAAAAATACATTTTGGGGAATGTAATATGGAATGTCCAATATAGGATATGGCAAGACCATTATCGTCACCAACATGCAAATGATCATTACCAATATAGGATGCATAATCGGTTAGAGTTGCAAGATTAGGTGTAACGTGTTAGTTCGCGCCTTTGTCCGAGAACCAAGTGTTGCAAGAAACATTACCAACAGTAAGGTGGGTAGAGGGCTGCTGACCACTGCCTTGAAGTTGTGCACAATATAGAGCAGTGTGATCAAAGGTGAAGCACAATTAACACTTGACATTCTGCTTAAAAAACCGATAAAAGGACCGATGTCCAGACCCAGAGGATGCCTGTCTGCTGATAGTTGCTCTGCCTCCAGTCAGTAAGAGTAGAGGAATGGAAGCAAAGGTAATCACACCTGTTTTAGTGGTTGTGGTTGTTGTTGTTAGGATGTTAGTTGCCACGAGAATAACCCCTGTTACGACTGAAATTGGGGCTATTCTGAGATTTGGCAAGGTGAGTAGAAGGCATTAAAAATAGCGATGACTAAGGCAACAGGGGAGAGCTAGTGTCATAACCCAATTCTAGGTTATTCCCCAAAAATCAATTTCTTTTTCAAAATAAAAATAAAATAAAAGATGGCAATGTGAAGAAAGCAAATCAAGAAAGACTGCAAAAATAGGCAAAAATCAAGCAACAATTTTTGGAGGAAATTCAAGGCCTAATTGTACCCTATTATGCCCAAAAATGGATAAAAAATGCAAATTCAAGGTCAAATTAAATGATTATTGGATGAATTTGCATAAAAATTAAGTCCAATAGCATAATTAAAATTTTAATAGGCTAATTTGATTTAATCATGGGCCAAATTAAATTTTAATTATATTTAAGAATTAATTTGGGTCCAATTAAAGGATTTAATTAAGTGCAAGGACTTAATTATACTTTAAATGGGTCAAATTAATTTTATTTGGGGCTTAATTGGTGAAAAATTAAGATTGAGAGCCTAATTTGGGCTTAATTGAGAAGATTAGAATTTTAAGAGACCAAATTTAATTTTTACAAAGTTAATTAATTGAAATTAGGGGCCAAATTGCAAGAAAATTGAAGTTTTTGGGTCAATTATGGGTTAAATTGACAAAATTCAAAGCCAAGGACCAATCTGCAAAAGACGCCAAACTATAGGGGTTTAATTGACAAAATCCGGGGGTCAAATTGAAGAACATGAAAGTTTAATGGTCAATTAGGGATGAAATTGCATAAATCCGAGACCAAGGACCATATTGCAAAAGGCACGTAAATCCGAGGTTGAAGTTGAAGTTACGCTGGGACCAAACTGCATTAAATCAGAAGTTTAGGGTCAATTAGGGATTCTATTGAAAGAAATTGAAAGCTGGAGGGCTAAATTAAAAATCGACAAAAATCCCTAATTTTAACCCAAAACGGCATTGTTTTTGCGTTATAAAAAAAACAAGAAGAGACTAGGCAACGCGTCGCGTGGTTACTGTTCATCATCTTCCCCGTGAAGCTGTCAGGATAGCAGTTTTGCAGGTGCATTTAATGCCTCGTTTGTCCCCCAAAATTGACAACTCATGCACTAAAATGGCCACCTGAAATCCCTCTATCACCGTGTATGGTCCGTTCAGGCCTATAAACGTCAAAAGTGCTCCGGTGGCTGGCCTAAAGTGGCCACCTCGGGCAGCCTTGGACTGTCAAATTTGGCAGTTCGAGGTGCACACTTTGAACTGACGGTTTGGATGTTTCCAGTCAAATCAAGGGCTGAAAATTTTTCCCTCGTGAAGACAAGATTGCCCTTTTCCACCGCCTATAAATAGAGGTGGATTTCATGGTCGGAGGGAGAGGAAAATCAAGTGTAAAGTTGACAAAAAACCATCCTTTCTTCCTTGTTTCCATCTTTTTCTGCTTTCTCCTTCTCAGCCGCACATTCGGTCGCCACTACTCTTGCCATCGTCCCTCCCACCACAACCTTCATCACAACCAGACACTCCAACAACCTTACGTGGTGGTTGCACCACCTCTCCCTCTCTCTCTCTTCTCTGCAAAAATCTTTTTCCTCTCCGCCACCGTGACTCCAACAGTAGCAGTGACCACCCTTTCCAGCGGCTTCAACCCTTACCAGCAGCAGTAGAGGCGGCGACTCTCTCCTCATCCGCTCCAACCGCCAGTGACCGCAGCACCGACCGTGACAGCAACAACACCTGCAACTCGAACATCAGCAACCCCGGCGGCTTAACGCTCCACCATTGCCACTGTTTTCACCACGTCGTCGTCCTCGGTCAGACCACCCTCATGCCAGGTAACCTTCCTCTTCCTCTTCCTCCCCCTCTTCTTCATCACCACTGTCCACTGCGTGAACAGTAGACATGAATTATAATTCAAGTCCTCCTATTCACATGAAGAGTGGGCATGAATTATAATTCATGGCCACTACTCATGCAGTTGAGTTGGGTCGGGCCGTGGCTGGCCCAGCCCAAAGTTCTGGGCTAGGTCTGGCCCAGTCCTAAAGAAATAAATAAAAAGTTTCGAGCCGAGGTCGGCCCAACCATTTCGGGGCGAGATAGGCCCAACCACTTCGGGCTGACATCGGCCCAACCATTTTGAGCCGAAATCGGCCTGACCTCTTCTATGGCTGAGCCTAGCCCAGCCCATGTAGAATTTTATTTTATTTTTATTTATTTATTCATAATAATATATTATAATATGAAAAAATTCCAAAAAATTCCAAAAAATTTGAAAAGTCCTTTTGAAAAATTTGTGATTTTCTCAAATATTTTTCTATCAATTTTGCATAATATCGAGTTGTATATTTAAATTGTAAAATACGAATCCGGTATTAAAATACCCGATTTTCTCCGAAAAAAAAAAAAGAATTTCATGCATACGGCCAAAACCTAAAAACTTTTCCAAGCATATTTTTATATATATAAAAAAAACTTGCATCTTTCCCATGTTTTGAAAATAAAAATGGATATCATAACTGGTTTATGATCATCCATTAGGGTTTGGCTAAAATATCAAAAACCTATTTTTCAAATTTTTTTTAAGATCCAGATGTAAACTTTAATATTTGTTGGTGTAAAATTACACGATAAATTACGCCCTCAGGTATTAAAGATACAAGGTATAAATAAATACGATGCTAAAATTTAGATTTTAGAACGGTTAGGATTTAATCTAATAAGGTAGAGACTTTCTCATGAAGAGAGATCTACCTTGAACCCTAGAAAAGACCAACAAATAGAAACTCGACTTAGAAAATAATTAAATAACAATGCAGTTTACCTTAGGTAGGGTGCACTGGGGGTGATGCGTCTTCCCCTTGTACAACTAGTCTCTTACCCAGACTCTCACAGACCATAGGTTCCTAGTTACCATAACACTAGGTGGCAACTCCTAACGAATCAAACAAATGAACTAGAAAATCGCCAACGGATGTCGTACATTGACTTGCGACAACTAGTATCCATGGATTGAAGGGAGGTCTTGTGTAGAAATTCATGGGTAAGGAGATGACTGTGAAGGTCGGTATAAGACAATGATTCTGCCTTGTTCATGAAGTTGGTTACTAAGTCTTTAAACTCACCACAAAGACCATGAAACATATAGAGATTAAAGCCTTCAAAAGAGATAGGCTGACCAACAACAACTAATTCATCAAATAACAATTTTGCTTGCTGCATATACATAGTAACCGAAACATCACCTTGTCGAAGATTTTGAAAGGACCCATAAAGTGTATAATGCGAGAATTAGATAGAGACACGAGAGCGTTTTCAAGGGTGTGCCAAACACAGTGCAAGGTATGACAATCGACCATAAGGTGCAGCACATCGATGAAGAGAGAGGAGAGTAATGCGCTCAAAAAAAGTTGATTTTATTGCCTCCAATAAAGAAAAAAGGGGTTAATTATCGGAGAGGAATCAATAGATCTGTCAGAAATATGAGAGGGGGACATGACACTAAGCCATCAACAAAGTGAAAAGCACCATAACCTAGAAGGTATGGCTTCATCTATATTCGTCAATAGAGATAATTTATGTTTGTAAGCTTGAACGAAACAACTTGCTGAGTGTTGGACAAAACAACTATAGCTGAAGTTGATGTCCCTATAATGTGAAGAGGAATGACAGAAACATGAGAAGAAGAGTCATCGTTTTGTGTTGCAAGCGAAGGAGGCTGCCGCTGTGGGAAGGCACCATTGGCAGCAGCCTGTGAGTGGCCTGTCGGCTGGGCTGCAACGCCAGTTTGGTGGAGGGAGAAGTCGGCAACAGAAGCAACAATAGAGTCCATTTGGGAGAGGAAGAGAGGATTTATGATGGTAGAAAGCTTTGATACCAAGTTGAGAACACTACCAGAAATTCATCAAAAACCAACGGAATTACCGACGAAATAATTCTATCGGTAAATTGCAGTCACAATTACTAACGACTTATATTTCATCTGTAATTCGATCGATATATACCGATAACATCATTCCGCCAGTATATACCGATAGAATTACAGACGGAATATATAAAATTTGAGAAAAAAAACTAGTTCAATGATGTGGATATTTTTGCAGGCGATTTTACCGATGGAATTACCGAGGGATTCAAACCAAGATATTCGTACAGTGATGTGACCCATTCATCGTTAGAATTACCGACGAATATACTAACATAATGTGTCCATCAGGGATTCCATCGGTAAAAGCTAATATATCACCATGCTGCCTCCCCTCCCCTCCCCTCCCCCTTATTTCTCCTCCTTCTTCCTCATCCCAACTCTCCCCTCCCAAAATGCAAACAACCACCCCCCTAAAAATATCCCCTTCTTCTCAACATAAGTCATCTTTCTTGTAATTTTATGGTCACAACATCCATGTTCTGATTTATAGTACATTTTGTCATTTTTTATAAGTAAATTTTATCTTTTTTAATTTTAACATTAAAATGTCACTTTTATTTTTTTTTATTGTTTTTTTAGTATATGTATTTTGTTGGTGTATGTACAAGTTTTATTGTTATTTCTCAAACAAACTTGTAGTATGAATGATAATTGATAATGAATATTTAAGAGAAGTCTTTTTTTAGTTTGTTGGATAATGTCGAGGCAAACCGATATTTTTACAAATTTATTTACTTAACATAGTTAATTAATACATGTTGTCATCATAATTTTATAGAGGTTCGATAGAAGTCATGGATGATCGTTCATAGATGTATCGAGACTCACTCCAAAGATTGTGGAGGATGGATTATTGTAATGGGGTTCAGGGTTTTATTAATTTTACAACATCTATTCCGAGGAATTTTACTGGAGGCGGTATTAGATGTCCTTGCAGAAAGTGTAAAAATAAAAATTATATGCATCCAGATGTTATAACGATGCATCTTTTAACCAAAGGGTTCATATGATTATTTGTGTTGGTATGCACACAGAGAACTATTTGTTCCTAATAAGAGAATGGAAGAAAGGGTGGTGGGGTCAACTTTTAGTGCTAGCAATGTGCATGAAGTTGTAAATGACAACAGTAATCCTTACAAGAATATGGTTAGGGATGCAATGAGAATGAATCAAGGTAATGTCAGTCAATGTCCAATCATAAAAGAAGAACCTAATGCAGATGCATCCCAGTTTTTTTATCTATTGAAAGATTCTAACGAACCATTATGGGATGGTTCCATGAATCACAGTAAATTATCGGTCATAGCACATGTATTCACCATCAAGTTAGATCACGGGTTGAGTGAGGCCGGTTATGACAAAATTATTGAATGGGCGATAAACATTTTACCTAAAAGAAATATGCTAAAAGAGAACTTCTATGTTGGTAAGTCCATGATGAAACCTCTCGATTTAGAATACCAGAACATTGATATGTGCCCTAACTTCTGCATGATTTACTACCTTGAAAATGCTGAGCTGATCGAGTGCATGACATGTGTGCATTGACGTTACAAACCCAGAACTGACATGGAAAAGACATTCGTGGCATATAAAACACTTAGATACTTCCCTATCACACCTATATTATAGAGGTTATTTTTGTCACCAAGAACTTCTGAGCATATGACATGGCACCAATCATATAATATGGTTGATGGAGTGATAGTGCATCCTTCTGATGGCAAAGCATTGAAACACTCATTTTTCAGCTGAATCAAGAAATGTGCATCTTGGGTTGTGTACAGACGGATTCAACCCATTCGGGTCGTTTGCTGCTCCTTCTTCTTGTTGGCTGGTCATACTCACGGTTTATAACTTGCCATCAAGGATGTGTGTGAGGCCAAAGTTCATATTTTTATCTACAGTTATACCAGGTTTGAGCAGTCTCGGCCGGAATATAGATGTTTGTCTTCGACCGTTAATTGATGAGTTGATGCAGTTATGATCCTCTGGAGCTTTGACTTATGATAGATATATCGAGGAAATAAAATTTTGTTGTAAGGGCGACTTTGATATGGACTATTAATGATTTTTCAGCTTATAATATGATTTTAGGTTGGAGCACGCATGAAAAACTAGTATGTCCATACTGCATGGAAACCAACAAGGCATTCACGATAACAAACGGAGGTAAAGCTTCTTTTTTTAACTGCTACTGTCGTTTCTTGCCAACGAATCACAGGAACGGAAATAACATAAAGGATTTCTTTGTTAGAAAAGTTGAAAAGGATGTTGCACCACTGCATCTTAAAAATGAAGAATTGCATGATATTATATCAGAGTACGGTGACATTATGTTTGGTTTCCAATCAGGTAAGCAGAAGTTTCCTGGTTTTGGTTTGACCTATAATTAGGCAAAGTGAAGTATTTTTTGGGAGCTTTCTTTCTTATTGGAAGACCAATCTCCTCCGCCAGAACCTTGACGTCATACACATAGAAAAGAACATGTTTGAGAACATTTTCAACACTATCATAGATGTGAAGGGAAAGACAAAGGAAAACATTAAGGTTAGATTGGATATAACATTTTTTTGTAACCGTAAAATATAGAGTTGGTTTTTGATGGGTCACGAGTCGCAAAACCCAGAGCAAGCTTCTTGTTAGAGAAAAATGCAAAATTACTAGTCTACAAATAGCTTAAGAGTCTGTGTTTTCTCGATAGAGATGCCTCGAATATATCAAGGTTTTTTAATATGGAGGGATGTAGATTGTATGGAATAAAGAGTCACGACTGCCACGTGTTTATGTAAACACTCATTCCATTAGCTTATCGTGTTTTGTTATTGAAGGGGATATGAAATGCACTCACGAGATCAGTCATTTCTTTAGAGATATGTTCTTCAACAAGTTCATTGTTGATCACATTGAGAGGCTTGAAATGAATATCGTCGAGACAATATGCAAACTTGAGATGATATTTCCTCCATTAGTTTTTGACTCGATGGAGCATCTACCCATATATTTATCATATGATGCGAAAGTTGGAGGACCGGTCCAGTATAGATGGATGTATTCATTCGAGAGGTTAGATATTATAGTTGCAATGTAATTCATAACTAAAAGTATTTTCATCGTTTTTCTTAATTGAAAATATTTGTTTAATTCCATGCAGATACTTGTTCAATCTTAAGAAAAAGGTTAATAACAAGGCGCATGTTGAGGCTTCGATATGTGTGGCCTATATTGTTGAGGAGATCTCAACATTTATCTCGTACTATTTCGAACCTCATTTGAGAACGAGAATCAAACGCGTTCCATAATATAATGATGGTGGTGAATTGCCTTCTAGTGGGAACTTATCAATATTCTCCAATCTTGGACGACCTAAACCTAAAAATACCGTAAGGGGAAGATATTTGTCTGAAATAGAGTTTAGACAAACACATAATTATGTTCTATTTAAGTGTGATGAGTTGAGAACTTTTATTCAGTAAGTATATGTACTACTTAAACTTTGTTAAGAATGTACTATTTATATATTGTAATATCATAACTCATATAATTTGGAACAACCTTCTAAACAACATCGATAATATTTACTGTCCAATAACTCACAGCTGACCGAATCCCAAATCTTTCACTTACAAGATGAACAATTTGCCACGTGGTTCAGAACACATGTAAGTACTATCACAAACTCATTATCTCTTGCAAAGTTACTATACGTTAATATTATAAAATTCTTGTTTATTGATTATTGTTGTACTTGATACACAAGGTTTATCAAATGGAAATGAGTGTTACTATTTCATTATCTTTACTAAGCTTGTGTCCTGAAAGAAAAGTTAAGTGCTATAACGGGTATTTTGTCAATGGATATGTGTTTCATATTGAAAAATACGAGCATGGAAGAAAGACATACAACAACGGTGTTTGTGTTAAGGGATCGACTTGTAGTGAGTTTGAAGTTGACTACTATGGTAAATTAAAAGAGGTTATCCAATTACAATATCATAATGAGCAAAATAGAGTGTTTTTATTCAAATGCTATTGATATCTACTGACAAAGGAATCAAATTGGATCCTCACTATGGTCTGGTTGAAATCAACTCAAAAGCTAGACTCCACAACGTAAATGATGTCTTTGTTTTCGCAAGGCAATGCCAACGAGTTTATTACACATATACCCTTTTCTTTAGAAATGACCAATCAAGAGTTAATTGGTTATCCATTTTAAAAACAAAACCCAGGGGTCGTGTCGAGATTGTTCAGGATGAGAACAAAGACACAAGCGTGTGAGATGAAGTCTTTCAAGTTAGTAAGTTGGTTGAAACATATCGAGTTGTTCCTTCGATTGACTTAAAAGAAAATTTGAATTTTCATGTTGATATTGATGTAGAGGAGTTGGATGTTGTTCTAAGCTCTAGCGGACAAGCAAATGTCGATGAAGATGATGATGATATCCACATTAAAGAGTGCAATAGAGTTGATGACAATTCAATTGATGATGAAGAAGAAGAAAATTCTGACTAACTGTCACAACACAAAAGTGTAAAACATTTTTTTTATAATGTAATATTATGGATGATATTTTGTAACATGAAATATTTATTTTATAATTGTTCACTATTGTTACTATGCTATACGAGAAATTTGCAATTTAAGCATTTGCAGGAGGATAAATAGGCAATACAAACATAATCTGTCATACACAGTGCATAATCACCGACATTCGATCAGATAGATACCGTCCATCGATATTTCACAGAGAAATGAAAAATATTTACTACATTTGCCACAATCACCGACGTCCATACAAATGGATACCTCCTGTTGATGTTTTATCGAGAGTTACAAAATATTTACTGCATTTGCCACAATCAATGACATCCATACAGATGGATACCATCCATCGGTATGTTACAAGAGGCATAACTGTTAGAGTTCTCTGTCGGTGCAGTTGACCAATACCGACGAACTCACCAATGGACCACGTGTATATACCGACGAACTGTAAAAATTATTGAGGGTCATTTAAAAATTTTAGTGTGAAATTCAAAATTTACTGACAAACGATTGAAAATTCATCGACGGTAATTAAAATTAATATTATTTAAATAGTCCATCGGAGATGCCGTCAGTAAAATTGTAGTATAAATCCCAGCGACTGCCCATGTAGTTCATTTTTCCTCTCCTTCGTTTTAGAGTTCTCTATCTCATTTTTTTTCTTTCATTTGCTTCCAAACTTTTGTTTTTTGCTTGTAGTCTTTAGTACTATTTTTAACAAATTAAAAGGTATGTATTTTCATTTAATATGCTTAATGATTTTTTTTTTCTTTGTTTTAGTTATTGTTATTTTTGTTGTGTTTTTTTGTTTTGGTGTATTCTTATAATGTAGATAAAGTCTTGAAATAAACACACTATTAAGGTAAGCATTTTTCATTCCTAAAGTCTATAGTTTTTATTTTTTAATTTATTCAATCTATTTTATTGTTTGTATTGCCATAACAATTGAAAATTTTGTTGAATTTTAATTGTTATTGTTGAATTTACCTTATAAATGGTAATTGAAAATATAAGATTAAATTTAATTATTTTATCTCAATTTTACTTGATTATTTCCATTAATTTTAATTGTTATTGATGAATTTCTATAGATATTAGTTGAATATATAAAATTAAATGTTATTTTTTTTCTTTATTTTATTATTAAATTTGTATAGATGTTAGGTTATATATAAGATTTTTCAATAGAGTCTCCAGTATAGGGGAGGTGCTGTTGATTTTTTTTAAAAAAAAAATCAAATTTAATTATGTAATTATTCGTATAAATTTATGTAGATGTATAGAATCAAATCAACAGCACGTCGTGAGCAGATGGTTGCAACTAGTTCTTCTAGCAGCGAAGATGACTTATCCTTAAGTGCTGATCAAGAAGAGACACCTGAGCCGACTCGCGATGCTGCCTCTTTGAGCGCGGTTTGACAGCGCAGAGGCGGTATACCTTCACAGCGGGGTCAATTCACCTACAAGTACCAGGCACATTGGAAGGACGACTTTTCAATGTAAGTTTGTTTTGGTTTTAGTTTTTTTTTACTTATAACATATTTTATGAACAACTAATTAATATTTTATTTATTTTCAGGTTCACAAACATTGAGGTCATCCAAGTAATAACATCGGCGTTTAAATCGTCGATGGAGATTCCATTATTTTAATGAAGTCAAGTTTCCAGACATCCTGATTGGAAACCTTATATTGATGTATGGTTTCAAAGATTTCAGATAGGTGTTAACTTCTAATTTCTAGCTTATTTTTAATAAATTATTTTTATAATTTTATATCTCATACTATTTTTATTTTAAATAAATTATTTATACACAACACAAATTCAAGTGGGATAGCGCACATGACAATGTTGCAAGGACGGTGTGAGAGAATCACGTGGCAACTAGGTAAAATCGAAAACAATACAATATTTTGTTTTATAATTTTATGTTTTAAAATCTAATTTTTCACTATGGAAGTAGGTTCCGTGATTTTTGGTATGAAACACAAAAAAATCAAAAAATACGCGAGAGATAACGGTGTCCAAGGTTGGAATGACGTGGCGGTTTAAAGGGATTTCAAATCGCCATACATCCCGGGGGATATATGGCCGCAATATATTGAGCATGTGAGGTCTGAGTGGTTCACACGACGCTCACAGTCCAGTGCCGACAACCAGAACTGGCAAATTCATTATTCGGTGACCATGCACACCGTCAGCTCCGTTCTGTTCAGTGTACATACAAAGCGAATGGTAAGAATAATTTAAATGAAATATATTGTTAATTAATTTGTTTTTATTTATAAATATATTTAAGCATTTTCATTTTTTTTTCTTACAGGCTACGTCTCTTGAACGTGAGCCAAGCCCAATGGAGCTGTTTTTAGAGACGCACATGCAAAGTCAAGACTGCCAAAAGGAGGTGCAACAGTTCGTTGACAACCGTGCTCAACACTTCATGGTATGTTCGTTTAACCATTTGATTTTGTAAGTTATTATTTTCTTGAATTGAATATGATGATTTCTTTTTTTAATTTTTAGGAGACATGTAATAGCCGGTTGAGGGAGAGATATGGGGACGATCTTGCGACCCATCTAGATTTCGATCTGGATTTGTGGATGGAGGTAGAATCATCTGGTAGACTCAATAAAAATCAGGTGTACGGGCTTTCCAACACTACGATCGAGAACTTGCAGGAGGCTCGTAGTGTCTCAACTGTTGGGAGCTCCTAATCAGTATCGAGCACCCAATCTAAGGAGTTCATGGTTTTGCAACAACACACGACTCATATCACCAAAAAATATGAGCGACTATCGGCGGATTATGAACACTCCGTCAAATGGTCATGGACATGAGATCACATATGGGTGATACATGTGCGCCCCCTTTTTGGCCGTATGGTCCCGGGAAAAACCAGCCTCCTCTTTTTCCTCTAGCTCCGCCATTATTCTAGTTTAATTTTTTTTGGAAACACATTAAATTTGTAATAAATATTTGGATGAATATTATTTAATATTATTTTTATATTTTTAATGTTTAATACAATTTTATTTGATTAATTGGTTTTTTTTACTATTAATCTATATAGTTTTATATTATTTATTCTAAATAATTTTTTTAAAAATATATTTTTAAATTACCAGCGACGGATTCTCAGACGGACGCAGGCTGTCGGTATTTCACATAGAGTTGAAAAATATTTACTGCATATGCCACTATCACCGATATCCACATCGACGGTCCTTGTCCGTCAGTATTTCACAGAGAGTTGCAAAATATTTACCGTGTATGCCACAACCACCGACGACATAATTCCATCGGTGATTTACCGCTGTAAATACAGACGGAATTATTTCGTCGGTATATTTCCAGAGGGAATTTTTTTGGCTCGCTATTTTCGTCTGCACAACCGTCAATGTTTTTTTTTACCGATAGAAAGTGGAATTACCGACGATCTATATGTCGACGGACTTTGTTTGTCGGGGAAGTAGTTCGTAAAATTTTTATCCACGGAGTGTGAGTCTTACGTCCATGGAAAAATTTCGTCGATAAAACTGTTAAATGTTGTAGTGAAAGAAATAGAAGAGTTAACCTATTAGTTAACCTGTCCTTTTCTGTTTATATATATAAAGCTATATAAAATAGTAAAGATACATATTACAATACTAAAATAATGGCTATAATATTCCTATGTATACATTCTATAATACGAAGCTTCATATTCAAGTTTGGATTATTAGGAATTTGACATCTCAACATAGCATGCAATGATCACTATTGTTAGTGAAGTATAACAGCTACAACAAGGTAAATTTCAAGAAATTAATGGGATTGTGGCGTGAAAACTAGCCCGTTTTTTACCTATATAGTCTCAATTCTCAAGCAAGTTCAAGTTTTATTGCTCTACTTTTTTTGAAAGAGCTGCGGATCTGCATGGCTGGTTTTGAGCTCTCTCTGCAAATATGGAGACATTATGTCATTACCTCAACTGTGGGAGCCTACCAATATTTGTTGATGTCTTGCATTAACTATCAAGATTGTGATTACTGTAGAAGAGCAATTCGAAGATGTCCACTGTTAAACGAGGACACATGATTTTCTCTAATGATTTTGATGAGTCAGTATGCTAA
>Ga0325400_1000284_pt1 | contig 34776 bp, 29 predicted proteins | sample PopdelMetagenome_2_FD_205662 | JGI IMG/M metagenome (GOLD analysis project Ga0325400, IMG submission 205662) | Populus deltoides microbial communities from Bellville, Georgia, United States - Xylem-PdKOR-R1 | ecosystem: Host-associated > Plants > Phyllosphere > Stem > Wood/Secondary xylem...
CGTTGCTTTGGGGGGGGGGGGGGGCGGCCGGCCCCCCCCCCCCGCCCCTCTTTTTTGCGCCCCGCCGATCCAGGCCGCTGACAACCGTCCTACAGCCGGTATAGGCGCTATGTAGAACGACTACATAACGGGGGATCGATGAACCGCTTTGGCTGCCACGTCCTTATGGCCTCTATGCTGGCCGCCAGTGTCCCTGCGCTCGCGCAGGAAGCCGCCCAGCCCGCCACCGCGCGCGCTGACGACAGCGTGGAGGACGACGGCGCACTGGGCGACGTGATCGTCACCGCCCGCCGCCGGGCCGAGAACGCACAGGCGATTCCAGGATCGCTGTCGGTGGTCGGCGGCAACCTGCTCGACGTCAGCTACACGGTGAACACGCAAGCGCTGTCGCAGCTGGTGCCGTCGCTCAACTACAGCTCGGCGAACCCGCGCAACACCGCCTTCACGATTCGGGGTTTGGGATCGAGCGTGGTCGCGGTCAGCCAGGCCAATGACGGGCTGGAGCCCGGCGTCGGCTTCTATGTCGATCAGGTCTATCACGCCCGTCCCGCCACCGCCGCATTCGACTTCACCGATATCGACCAGATCGAGGTGCTGCGCGGCCCGCAGGGGACCCTGTTCGGCAAGAACACCACCGCCGGCGCGATCAACATCACCACCCGCCTGCCCAGCTTCACCCCCGAGTTCCACGCCGAGGCATCGTACGGCAGCCACGACTTCACGCAGGCGCGGCTGTCCGCATCGGGCCCGATCGCGGGCGATGCGATCGCGTACCGCCTGTCGGCGGTCGCGACCCGGCGCGACGGGGTGATCGACAACCTGCGCACCGGGGCGAAGCACAACGCGATCGGCAACCAGGCGATCCGTGGCCAGTTGCTGTTCAAGAACGGCGGCCCGGTGACGATGCGGCTGATCGCGGACTGGACCAACTTCGACAGCAACTGCTGCACCCAGGTGTATCTTCGCGTCGGGCAGTCGCTCCGCCCGGCGGCGCGGCAGTATCCCGCGCTCGCGGCAGGCGTCGGCTATCGCCCGGCGAGCACGGACCCCTATGACCGCGTGACCGACATCGACGCCGCGCTCCGCGTCGACACCAACGAAGGCGGCGTGTCGGCGATTGGCGACATTGATCTTGGCTCGGTCACCGTCACCTCGGTCACCGCCTGGCGTTTCTGGAACTGGACCGCGGCCAACGACCGCGACTATACCGGGCTGCCGATCCAGCTGGTCCAGGGCATCCCCTCGCGCCAGGACCAGTTCAGCCAGGAATTACGCGTCGCTTCGAACGGTGACCGCCGACTGAGCTACGTCGCCGGCCTCTACTATTTCGGTCAGGAGATCACCGGCCGCCCGGTGTCGATCTATGGCCCAGCGGGCGCATACTGGTTGCTCGGCCCCGCGCCGACCGTGCGGCAGGACCTGCTCGACGGCTACGGCCAGGACGGGCGCACCCGCTTCGAGACGGACAGCTACGCCGCGTTCGGCGAGGCGAACCTGCGGCTGGTCGACCGCCTGACGCTCACGGGCGGCCTGCGCTACACGCATGAGGACAAGGAGGGCCGCTATTCCACCTTCGTCTTCGGCGGCCCGGCGAACGTCACCGCGGCGCAGCGGAACCAGCAGCTGTCGATCCTGCGCCCGCAGACCTATTCGGCCGAGGATCATGACGGCAGCGTCTCGGGCCGCGCCAACCTCGCGTGGCAACCCACCGACGACGTGCTCGCCTATGCCAGCTATGCGCGCGGCTTCAAGTCGGGCGGGATCAACATGTCGGGCCTGCCGCTCGATGCCCAGAACAACCCGGTGCTCGCCACCGCCGTCGTCCGGCCGGAGCGGAACACGACCTGGGAAGCGGGGCTGAAGACGACGCTGCTCGACCGCCGGCTGGTGCTCAACGCCGACGTCTTCCACACCCGCGTCCGCGATTTCCAGGCGACGGTGGTCGATTCGTCGCAGACGGTGGCGTTGCGCGGATACCTGTCGAACATACCGCGCGTGACGGTGAAGGGCATCGAGGCGGACGCGGTGGCCCGCGTCACCCGCGCGCTCAGCCTGCGCGCCAACCTCGCCTATGCCGATGGCCGGTACAGCGACTACCCCGCCGGCCCCTGCCCGCTCGAACGCCAGACCGCGCAGACCGCCGCGTGCGACCTGACCGGCCGGCGGCTCGCCAGCCTGCCGCGCTGGTCGCTAACCGCCGGGGCCGACTACGAGCACCCGGTCGGCGACGGATCGGTATTCCTCCACGCCGACAGCAACTCGCGCAGCGGCTTCAACGGCGATCCGAGCCTGTCGCGGTACACTTACATCCGCGGCTACAACGTGACCAACGGCTCGATCGGCTACCGCTCGGCGCAGGGGTGGGAACTGGCGGTGTTCTCGCGCAACCTGTTCCGGTCCGATTACATCCAGAACCTGACGATCCAGGCGGGCAATTCGGGGCTGATCCTGGGCCTGCCCAGCGACCCCCGCGTGATCGGGTTGACCTTGCGCGCGCGGGGGTGACAGGGTCGGGCGCATGCCGTCCGACCAGCTGCCCGATCACCTTCAAGCCGCGATCACCCTCCGCCACCCCGCCGGTCGGGTCGGGGCGGAGCGGATCGCGCTGCTCGATGCGATCCGCCGCACCGGCTCGATCAGCGCCGCCGCCCGCGCGGTTGGCCTCAGCTACAAGGCGGCGTGGGACGCGGTGCAGGTGCTCAACAACCTGTTCGACCGTCCGCTGGTGGTGCCCTCCACCGGCGGCAGGGACGGCGGCACCAGCGTCGTGACGGAGGCGGGCGCGACCGTGATCGAGGGGTTCGGCGCGGTAGAGGCCGAGCTGGCCCGCGCCTTTGCCCGGCTCGAACAGGAATTGGCGGGGGCCTCGCCCGCGCCGCTATGGGGATCGGGGATGCGGACCAGCGCCAGGAACGCGCTTCGCGGCACGGTGACCCGCGTCGTCCCGGACGGCATCGACGCGGAGGTGGTGCTGGCGGTGGCGGAAGGGGTGGAGATCGTCGCCACGCTCACCCGCGACAGCGTCGACCGCCTCGGCCTCGTACCCGGCACGCCGGCGCTGGCGCTGGTCAAGTCCAGCCTGGTAGTGCTCGCACGGGGGCAGGACCTGCGCACCTCGGCGCGCAACGCCCTGCCCGGCACGGTCATCGCCCGCCACGACGACGCGATCGGCAGCGAGGTGACGCTGCAACTCGCGCTCGGCAAGACGCTGACCGCGACGCTGACGCGCCACAGCGCCGACGCCCTCGACCTGGCGGAGGGCGCGGACGCGACCGCCCTCATCAAGGCCAGCCACGTCATCATCGCATTGGAATGATAGCGACTCGCAGGAGAAACCTCGGCTGTCGCGGGCCGTTCACAGCCCCGCTATAGCCGAGGATTACATGGATCAGGATCGGGGATACTGCCCCTCTCGCCGCGGCGTGCTCGCCGGCGGCATCGCCGCGGCCGGAGTCGCGCACGCCCCCCTTACCGCACAGGAGGCCGCCCTGCCGCCCACCCAACCCACCACGGTGCCGGTGACGCTCAAGGTCAACGGCCGCACCAACCGCCTCGACCTCGACACCCGCACCACCCTGCTCGACGCCTTGCGCGAACACTGGCACCTGACGGGCACCAAGAAGGGCTGCGACCACGGCCAGTGCGGTGCCTGCACGGTGCTGGTCGATGGCCGCCGGATCAACAGCTGCCTGACGCTGGCGGTGATGCACGACGGCGACGCGATCACTACCGTCGAAGGGCTCGGCACCCCCGACAAGCTCCACCCGATGCAGGCCGCATTCGTGAAACACGACGGCTATCAGTGCGGCTACTGCACCCCCGGCCAGATCTGCTCGGCGGTGGCGGTGCTGGGCGAGATCAAGGCCGGCATCCCCAGCCACGTCTCCGCCGAACTCGACGGCGACTATCAGCCGAGCGCGGCGGAGATCCGCGAACGGATGAGCGGCAACATCTGCCGCTGTGGCGCCTATTCCAACATCGTCGACGCGATGCTCGACGTTGCGGGAGCCAAGGCATGATCCCCTTCACCTACACCCGCGCCACCACCCCCGCCGAGGCGGCGAGGGCAGCGATCGCGACACCGGGAGCGCGCTTCATCGCCGGCGGCACCAACCTGCTCGACTTGATGAAGCTCCAGATCGAGACCCCCCGCCACCTCATCGACGTCAACGCCCTCAAGCTCGACACGATCGCGCCCACGGCGGATGGCGGCCTGCGCATCGGCGCGCTGGTCCGCAACACCGACCTCGCCGCCGACAAACGCGTCCGCCGGGACTATGCGGTGCTCAGCCGCGCGCTGTTGGCGGGAGCGTCGGGCCAGCTTCGCAACAAGGCGACCACCGCCGGCAACCTGCTCCAGCGGACCCGGTGCCCGTATTTCTACGACACCAACATGGCCTGCAACAAGCGCAAGCCGGGTTCGGGCTGCGCGGCGATCGGCGGGTTCAACCGCAACCTCGCGGTGCTCGGCACGTCGGACCAGTGCATCGCGACCCACCCGTCCGACATGGCGGTGGCGATGCGCGCGCTCGACGCCGGGGTGGAGACGGTCAAGGCGGACGGCACCACTCGCACCATCCCGATCGCCGACTTCCACCGCCTGCCCGGCACTACGCCGGAGCGTGACACCAACCTGGAGGCGGGCGAGCTCATCACCGCGGTTACCCTGCCCCGCCCGCTCGGCGGCACCCACATCTACCAGAAGGTGCGCGACCGCGCATCCTATGCCTTTGCGGTGGTCTCGGTCGCGGCGGTGATCCAGCCCGACGGTCGCGGCAAGCTCGCGTTCGGCGGCCTTTCGCACAAGCCGTGGCGGGTCGAGCCGGCGGAGGCGCTGATGCCGCAAGGGCCCCACGCCACCGCCGCCGCAGTGCTCGCCGGAGCGCGCACCACGCCGCAGAATGCTTTCAAGCTCCCACTGGTCGAACGCACGCTCGACCTCGTGATGACTCAGGCCAAGGGGGCCAAGGCATGAAGTTCGACACTCCCGCCGGCGGCAATCCGATCGACGCGATGCGCGTCGTCGGCCAGCCGATCGACCGCATCGACGGCCCGCTCAAGACTACCGGCCGCGCCCATTACGCCTACGAACGCTGGGACGCGGTCGCCGACCCCGCCTATGGCTATGTCGTCGGGTCGTCGGTGGCGAAAGGCCGGATCGAGCGGATCGACCTCACCGACGCACAGGCCGCCCCCGGCGTCCTCGCGATCGTGACCTACCAGAACGCGGGCAAGCTCGGCCAGGCCAAGGCGATCACCGCCAGGCTGCTCGCCGGCCCGGAGGTCGAGCATTACGACCAGGCGGTCGCGCTCGTCGTCGCCACCAGCTTCGAACAGGCGCGCGCCGCCGCCAAGCTGGTCCGCGTCACCTATGCACGCCAACCCGGCCGCTTCGACCTCGACGTCGAATCCAAGAAGGCGCCGCCCAAGGGCGACAGCAGCGGCGAGGGCAGCGCCTCGTCGGGGATCAAGCGCGTCGGCAAGTTCGAGGCCGCATTTGCGAGCGCTCCGGTCAAGCTCGACGAGACCTACACCACCCCCGACCAGTCGCACATGATGATGGAACCTCATGCGACGATGGCCGCGTGGGAGGGCGACAGGCTCACCGTCTGGACCTCCAACCAGATGATCGCCTGGGCGGTTCGCGACCTGTCCGAGACCCTGCTGATCCCCAAGGACCGCATCCGGGTCCAGTCGCCCTATGTCGGCGGCGGGTTCGGGGCGAAGCTGTGGGTCCGCTCGGATGCAGTCATGGCGGCGCTCGGTGCCCGTGCGGCGGGCCGGCCGGTCAAGGTCGCGCTCGCCCGGCCGCAGGTGATGAACAACACCACCCACCGGCCCGCGACGATCCAGCACATCCGCATCGGCGCGACCCCGGACGGCACGATCACCGCGATCGCGCACGAAAGCTGGTCGGGCGACCTGCCCGGCGGCGGGCCGGAGACCGCGCCCTCGCAGACCGAACTGCTCTACGCCGGTGCCAACCGCCTGACCGCCACCCGCCTCGCGGTGCTCGACCTGCCGGAGGGCAACGCGATGCGCGCGCCGGGCGAGGCCCCCGGCCTGATGGCGCTCGAGGTCGCGATGGACGAGATGGCCGAGAAGCTGAAGCTCGACCCGATCGAGTTCCGCATCCGCAACGACACCCAGGTCGATCCCGCCAAGCCCGAGCGCCGCTTCTCGCAGCGCAACCTGATCCAGTGCCTGCGCGAAGGCGCGGACCGCTTCGGCTGGCAGCGGCGCAGCGCCCGCCCCGGCCAGGTCCGCGACGGCCGCTGGCTGGTCGGCACGGGCATGGCCTCGGCGTTCCGCAACAACATCACGATGAAGTCGGGCGCGCGGGTCGGCATCGACGCCAAGGGTATTGTCACCGTCGCCACCGACATGACCGACATCGGCACCGGCAGCTACACGGTGATCGCACAGACCGCGGCCGAAATGCTGGGTGTCCAGGTCGATCAGGTCCGCGTGCTGCTCGGCGATTCAAGCTTCCCCGTGTCGTCGGGATCGGGCGGCCAGTGGGGCGGCAACAGCGCGACCGCGGGCGTTTATGCCGCCTGCGTCAAGCTGCGCGAGGCGGTCGCGCAGAAGCTCGGCTTCAACGCCGCCGACGTGTCGTTCGAGCGTGGACAGGTCGTCAGCGGCAACCGCCGCCGCCCGCTCACCGCCGCCGGGCCGCTCTCGGCTGAGGACTCGATCGAGTTTGGCGACCTCGGCAAGACGTATCAGCAATCGACGTTCGGCGCGCATTTCGCGGAGGTCGGCGTCGACAGCTACACCGGCGAGATCCGCGTCCGTCGCCTGTCGGGCACCTTTGCCGCCGGGCGCATCCTCAACCCCAAATCGGCGCGCAGCCAGGTGATCGGCGCGATGACCATGGGCGTCGGCGCGGCGCTGATGGAGGAGGCGGTGGTCGACACCCGCTTCGGTTACTTCGTCAACCACGACCTCGCCGAGTACCACGTCCCCGCCCACGCCGACATCCCGCACCAGGAAGTGCATTTCCTCGACGAGGCTGACCCGATCTCCTCGCCGATGAAGGCCAAGGGAGTCGGCGAACTCGGCATGTGCGGCATCGCCGCCGCAGTCGCGAACGCGGTCTACAATGCATGCGGCGTCCGCATCCGCGAATACCCGCTCACGCTGGACAAGGTCCTCGCCGGCATGCCCCGCGCGGCGTAAACCTCCCCCGTCACCCCGGCCTTGTGCCGGGGTCCACCTCGCCGCGCGGCATAAGCTCTCTATTGGCGCTCGCTCACCACGGCCCGGTGGATCCTGACACAAGGCTGGGTGACGGGGTCTAGGGACAGGACACCCGTTTCCGTTCGCCCCGAGCCTGTCGGAGGGCCGTCCTTCCTCACGAGGGAAGAACGCGGCTCCGACAAGCCCAGCCCGAGCGGGGCGCCCCTCAGCTGCCCTGCCGCACCCACGCCTCCACCGCCGGCCGCACCCGGTCCGCCGCCGCCTTGCGCACGGCGATCTGGGTCAGCGCGCGGGTCGTGCCGCCGCGGTCGGTCGCCGCGATGTACTTGTCGGCATAGCTCTGGATCTTGGCCGGCATCGCCGGATCGTTCGACCCCGCGCCCAGCCCGACGATGTACCCCGACCGCGTGCTCTCCTCCAGGAAGCTGTTGACCAGGTCGCGGTTGGCCACCGCCCAGTCGAACGCCAGGTCCGGGTTGCGCCCCGCCACCGAGCGCAGCAGGATCGCCCGCTGCGGGGCGGAGAAGGTGCCCGCCTTGATGAGGTCCAGCGCCCGCTGGTTCAGCGCCTTGTCGCGCGCCGCGCCGAGCAGCCCGACATAGCTGTTCTGGACCACCGGATTGGTCTCCGCCTTGGCGATGCCGAGCAGCGCCTCCCACTCGGCGGGGGTTGCGTTTACCGCATAGGTGGTCAGGATCGGCTGGCGGATCGCGGGCGGGATTGCGGTGGGATTGGTGCGCAGCTGTGCGACATAGGCGCGCGCCTTCGCCGCCACCTCCGGATCGCCGTTGACACCCTGCCGCGCGACCAGCGTCTGGCGCAGGTTGCTGACCGGCGCTGTCTCGCCCGGCTTGGCGTCATAGCCGATCGCGGCCAGCACCGGCGCGAACCGGGCGTTGCTCTTCGCTCGCAGCGGCTGCTCCAGCGGGGTGCCGGTGAAGAACCCGGTCATCGCACCATAGGCACCCGCCACCGTCTGCCATTCCAGCGGATCGGCGCCGGTCCGCACCTGGTCCATCGCTGCGAACGCGCGCGACAGGTCCTGATACCCGCCCAGACCCAGCGACAGGTCGTCCGCCAGCAGCCCCAGCCGGTCGCTCAGCGCCATGCGGGTATAGTCGCGCACCAGCGCATCGTGCGCCGCGCCGTCGTACATCACCCGGGTGTAGCTCTGCTTCCCCAGGTTCGCGACCAGCGCGCCGCAGCCGCGCACCGTCACGGTCTGCGGCGCCGCGCCGCTGACGATCGCATCGCTCCGGCCTGCGCCGCCTGCCGTGCCGAGCACCAGCGGCACCTGCCAGATCTGCGCCGCTTTGGATGGCTGGTCGAGCCCGAACCGCCCCTGGCTGACGCTGGCCGTGGTCACCCCGCCCGCGCACCGGACGTTGCCGACGCTGACCAGCGGCACGCCCCCTTGCAGCGTGAAGCTGTGCATGATGTTCGCGACCGGCTTGCCCGACGCCGCCGCCAGCTCGGCCCACAGGTCGTCGGTGACGGTGTTGCCGTACTTGTGCTTGGCCATGTAGCTGCGGATGCCACGGCGGAACGTCTCCTCGCCCAGGTACGATTCGAGCATGCCGATGACCGCCTCACCCTTGGAATAGGTGATGCCGTCGAACGCCTCGCCGATCTGCTCGACAGTCTGGACGTGGCGGATGATCGGGTGGGTCGCAATGGTCGCGTCCTGCCCCATCGCCGCCTCGCGCGACTGCACCACGGCGGCGGCCTCCGCGTTCCAGGTCGGGTTCAGCTCACTGGAGACCTTGCCCTCCATCCACGACGCGAAGCCCTCGTTAAGCCACAGATCGTCCCACCAAGCCATGGTGACGAGGTCGCCGAACCATTGATGCGCCATCTCGTGCGCGACGACGGTATAGATGCGCTGCTTGTCGCCCTCGGTGGCGCGGGTCGGGTCGAACAGCAGGGTGGGTTCGAAATAGAAGATCGCGCCCCAGTTCTCCATCGCGCTGAAGAATTGGCTCGATCCCGGCCCCGCGATCATGTCCATCTTGGGCAGCGGATAGTTCTGCCCGAAATAATCGTTGTAGTAGGCCAGCAGTCGCTTGGCGGTGGCCAGCGCATAGTCGCCCTGGTTCACCACGCCCTTGCGGCTGATGACCCCGATCTCGACGTTCGAGCCCTGCACCGTCTTGCGCTCCAGGTCGCCGATGCCCAGGAACAGCAGGTAGCTCGACATCACCGGCGTCTCGCCGAACCGGTACAGCTGCTTGCCCCCCGCCGCGGTGGTCACGCCGATCGCGGGCATGTTGGACACCGCCATCTGCCCCGCGGGGGCCTCGGCGGAAAGCTTGAAGCGCGCCTTGAACGACGGCTCGTCCCACATCGGCGCGAAGCGGCGCGCGTCCGGCGCCTCGAACTGGGTGGCGAGCATCCGCGCCTTGGACCCGTCCTGGTTGACGTAGTCGGTCGCGAACAGGCCCGATGCGGACTGGTTGATCTTGCCGGTCCACTGGAACGTCAGGGTGTGCCGCCCGACGCTGGCGGCGCGCGGCAGCGTCACCGTCAGCTGCTGCGCCGCCTTGTTCACCGCGACCTTGGCGGACTTGCCGTCGAAAGTGGCCGCCTTTACGTCCAGGTCGGCGGCGTTGAGCATGATCGTCCGCGTCGCCGTCTTCACGTCGACGGTAACGGTTTCCGATCCCGAGAACGCCATCGCGGCTGCATCCGGGCGCACGGTGATGTCGTAGAGCACGGGCACCACGTCGCGGGGCAGCTGCCCCTGTGCGAGCGCGGGGGTGGAGGCGGTGACGGCAAGCAGGACGGCGAGGCGCTTCATGACAATTCGTTGCTCCGGCTGTATGGCGCTTTCGATACACCGTCGCGCGCGCGCCGCAAGAGTGGACAAGCGGGCCCGTTGCAGGTCACAACCCGTCGCATGGCCCTGCCCGCGATCCTCGACCGCCTTGCGCTGCCCGTGATCGGGTCGCCGCTGTTCATCATCTCCGGCCCCGACCTCGTGATCGCGCAGTGCAAGGCGGGGATCGTCGGCTCCTTCCCCGCACTCAATGCCAGGCCCGCGGCGCTGCTCGACGAGTGGCTCCACCGCATCATCGAAGAGCTTGCCGCGCACAACCGGGACCATCCCGACCGCCCCGCCGCGCCCTTTGCGGTCAACCAGATCGTCCACCGCTCGAACGACCGGCTCGAACAGGACCTCGCCGTCTGCGCCAAATGGCAGGTGCCGATCGTCATCACCTCCCTGGGTGCGCGAGAGGACCTCAATGCCGCCGTCCACCGCTGGGGCGGCATCACCCTCCATGACGTCATCGACGACCGCTTCGCGAGGAAGGCGGTGGAGAAGGGCGCGGACGGCCTGATCGCGGTTGCGGCGGGCGCAGGCGGCCATGCCGGTACCCAGTCCCCCTTCGCGCTGGTCGCCGAGATTCGCAGCTGGTTCGACGGCCCGCTCGCGCTGTCGGGCTCGATCGCGACCGGCGGCGCGATCCTGGCGTGCCAGGCGATCGGCGCGGACCTCGCCTATATCGGCTCCCCCTTCATCGCCACCGACGAGGCGAACGCCGATCCGGCCTACAAGCAGGGCATCGTCGAGGGGCGCGCGGCGGACATCGTCTATTCGAACCTGTTCACCGGCGTCCACGGCAACTACCTGCGCGGCTCGATCAGCGCCGCGGGGCTCGACCCCGACAACCTTCCGGCCGGCGACCTCAAGACGATGGACTTCGGCGGCGGCAACGGGTCCAAGGCGAAGGCATGGCGCGACATCTGGGGCTCGGGCCAGGGCATCGGCGCGGTCGACCGGGTGGAGCCCGTCGCGGATCGCGTCGCCCGCCTGGCCGAGCAGTACCGCGCGGCGCGGGCACGGCTGGCGATCTGACACCCAACCCGTCACCCCGGCGACAGCACCTCCCCCAACGTCGTGATGCTGCGCACATGTCGCCGCGCGATCGCCATCACGTCATCGCCATATCCGCCCCCCACCGTGCTTGCGAGCGGCAGCCCCCGCGCCCGCGCCAGCCCCGCCACGAGCCGCTCGCGCACCACCAGCCCGTCCTCGCTCAGCGCCAGCCGTCCGAGCCGATCCTCCGCAAACGGGTCTACCCCCGCCTGATACAGGATCAGGTCCGGCGCGAACCCGTCGAGCAGCGGCGCCAGCGTCCGCTCCAGCACCTCCAGATACTCCGCGTCGCCCACCCCGTCCGGCAACGCCACGTCCAGCGTCGACCGCGCCTTCCTCACCGGGAAGTTCTTCTCGGCATGAATCGAGTAGGTCGCGCACCCGTCCCGCCCCGCCAGCAGCGCCGCGGTGCCGTCGCCCTGGTGGACGTCGCAATCGACCACCAGCACCCGCCGTCCCTCCTCCGCCAGCCGCGCCGCCGCGACCGCGAGGTCGTTGAACACGCAATAGCCCGCGCCCGTGTCGCGGAGCGCATGGTGGCTCCCGCCCGCGGTGTTCGCCGCGAACCCGTGCTCGAGCGCCAGCTGCGCCGCCAGCAGCGTCCCCGCCGGCGCCACCCGCGCCCTTCGCGCCACGCGCTCGGTCACCGGAAACCCGATCCGCCGCGCCTTGTCCGCCGGCACCCGCGCTTCCAGCACCTCGGCGACGTATCCGGGGTCATGCACCGCCTCCAGCCACGCACGCGCCGCCGGCTCGGGCAGATGCCACGCGATGGCCTCGCCCGCTTCGATCAGCAGGTCGCGGATCGCGCCGTTCTTGCCCCAGCGATAGGTCGATCGCGCGGGCGCTTCGGTGACGTAATCGGGATGATGGACGACGGCGATCACGCCCCATAGGTAGGGCGGGACGTCGCCCTCCCCAAGGAGCACACCGTGACCGATCCCTATGTCCGCCCCGACGTGGCGGCGTTCCTGCAGTATCTCAACGCCATGCCCGGCCCGCGCACCCACGAGATGGAGGCCCCGGCCGCCCGCGCCGTCTACCGCGCGACCAAGGATCTCGCCGACCTCCCCGTCGGCGACCTCGCGCGCATCGTCGAGCTGTCCATCCCCGGACCCGCCGGCCCGATCCCCGCCCGCCTGTTCGACCAGCGCGACACCCGCCCGCCCGGCCCGGCGGTGGTGTTCTTCCACGGCGGCGGCTTCGTGATCGGCGACCTCGACACCCATGCCGGCGCGTGCGCGGAGATGGCGCGGCTGCTCGACCTGCCGGTGATCGCGGTCGACTACCGCCTTGCGCCCGAGCATCGCTGGCCCGCCGCTCCCGACGACTGCGAGGCGGCGGCGCGCTGGATCGCGACCAGCCCGGCCGAGATCGGCTGCACCGTCACGTCGCTGGTGATCGCGGGCGACAGCGCCGGCGGCACGCTGACGATCGTCACCGCGATCGACCTGCGCGATCGTCCCGCGGCGGTGCCGGTGATCGCGCAGGCACCGATCTACCCCGCCGCCGACTGGGGCGCCACCTACCCCTCGTACGAGCAGTTCGGCCAAGGCTTCCTGCTCACCCGCGAGTCGATGAATTGGTTCGCCGACGCCTATGCCGCCGACCTCGGCCATGCCCGCGGCTCGCCGCTCCGCGCCGACCTCCACGGCCTGCCCCCCGCGGTGGTCGTCACCGCCGGGCTCGACCCGATCCGCGATCAGGGCCGCGCCTACGCCGCCCGGCTGATCGAGGCCGGCGTCGCCGTCACCTACCGCGAGGCCACCGGCACGATCCACGGCTTCCTCACCCTGCGCAAGGCGGTGCCCTCCGCGGCAGGTGACGTCGCGGGCCTACTCGCAGCGTTGAAGCCGGTCATCGCCGAGGCCGAAGCCGCCCGCGTCATGGCCCAGGCCGCCGGAGCCGCAGCATGACCGACGCCTATCGCCTCTGCGCCGGTGTCATGCTCCTCAATCGCGAGGGCCAGGTGTTCGTCGGCCAGCGGCTCGATTCGACACTGGAGGCGTGGCAGATGCCCCAGGGCGGGATCGACCCCGGCGAGGACGCCCAAGCCGCCGCGTTGCGCGAACTGCGCGAGGAAACCGGCGTCGCCGCGGACAAGGTGGAGCTGATCGCGCAAGCCCCCGACGAGCTTTATTACGACCTGCCGCCCGAACTCGCCGCCAAGGTGTGGAAGGGCAAGTGGCGCGGCCAGCGCCAGCGCTGGTTCCTGTACCGCTTCACCGGGCAGGACACCGACATCCACATCCACACCCCGCACCCCGAGTTCCGCGCCTGGCGCTGGATCGACCCCGCCGACCTCCCCCGCCTGATCATCCCCTTCAAGCGCGAGCTCTACGAGGACGTCCTGGCCGCGTTCGCGGGGCACCTATGATCCTTCGTCACCCCGGCCCCGTGCCGGGGTACACCGTGCCGCAGGCGTGAACGTCGCCAACTTGTCGACACGCTCTCAACCGAGGTGGGCCCCGGCACAAGGCCGGGGTGACGGGGGGCGGAGTGGCGGGGGCACGACCAACCGCCACCCCCGCACGACAAACCGCGGTTCACCTTTCCCGTCCACGCCGCTAACCCGGCCCCGTGCTGCTTGCCCTGTTCCTCGCCGCCGCCATGCCGGCACCTCTCGACAGCGACGGCGTCCCCATCCCCGCCGCGATCAAGGCGATGCTCGATGCCGCGCTCGCCTCGGGCAACGAGGGCGAGGTCTCGACCATCGTCAAATACGCCCGCCTCGCCGACCCGGCCTCCGCCGACGCGGTGCTTGGCATCGCCCAGAAATGGCGCGCCGATCGCGCCGCGGTCGCCGATCGTCGCCTGCGCCAGGCCGACATGTTTCAGCTGTGGACCGGCAAGATCGAGGTCGGCGGCTACATCACTACCGGCAACTCCGACACCACCGGCCTGTCCGGGCTGGTCGACCTGACGCGGGAGGGCGTCCGCTGGCGCCACCGCTTCCGCGGCTCCGCCGACTATCAGGAGAGCCTAGGCACGACCACGCGCGAACGCTACGTCGCGGCCTACGAACCCAACCTTAAGCTCGACGACCGCGCCTATGTCTACGGCGCGGCCCAGTACGAGAAAGACAAGTTCGCCGGCTATTTCGACCGTCTCGTGTCCTCGGCGGGGCTCGGATACGGCGCGATCAAGCGCCCCGCGGTCAGCCTCGACGTCACGCTAGGCCCCGCTTTCCGCTATACGTCGTACACCGACAGCAACGAGGAAACGAGCCTCGCCGCGCGCGGATCGATGAACCTGCGCTGGCAGATCCTGTCGGGCCTCACCCTGACGCAGGACGCCGCCGTCTATGTCGAGCGCTACAACTCGACCCTGGGCTCCACCAGCTCGCTCAACGCCCGGCTGCTCGGACCCTTGTCGGCGCAGCTGTCCTACAATCTCCAATACGAATCCGAACCCCCGCTCGGCTCGCAAAAGACCAACACGATCGGCCGCGCCTCGCTCGTCTACAGCTTCTGACCGATCCTCGCCGTCACCCGGACTTGACCCGGGGTTCCGCTCGATCATTAGCTGGGTAACGAAACCCGGCGCAGGACGGGTGTCCAGGGGAGCGGGCGAGGCGGATGGATGTAGCAAAGACGGCCCAGGGCGCGCCGATGGTGACCCACCGCATCCGCGCCGCCAACGACGGCGACCTCGCCCACCTCTACGAGATGGCGAAGCTCACCGGCGGCGGCTTCACCAACCTGCCCCCCGATCGCCCCGCGCTCCGCGCCAAGCTCGACAGGAGCCACGCCGCCTTCGCGCGCGATGCCGACAGCGTTGAGGACGAGCTGTTCGTCCTGATGCTCGAACAGGTCGAGACGGGCGAGGTCCGCGGCACCTGCCAGATCTTTACCGAGGTCGGCCGCCGCCACCCCTTCTACAGCTATCGCCTCGGCACCCTGACCCAGACCAGCCGCGAGTTGGACCGCACCTTTCGCGCCGAGATGCTCGCGCTGACTACCGATCTCGAAGGGTCGTCGGAGGTCGGCGGGCTGTTCCTCCACCCCGCCGAGCGCGCCGGGGGGCTGGGGCTGCTGCTCGCCCGCGCGCGCTACCTGTTCATCCGCGCCCACCGCGCCCGCTTCGCCGACCGCATCCTCGCCGAGCTGCGCGGGGTGATCGACGAGGCGGGGGGCTCGCCCTTCTGGGACGGGCTGGCGGGCCGGTTCTTCGGCATGAACTTCCAGGATGCCGACCAGTTCAACGCGATCCACGGGCACCAGTTCATCGCCGACCTGATGCCCAAGCACCCCATCTACACCGCTATGCTGCCCGAAACCGCCCGCGCGGTGATCGGCCTGCCCCATCCTTCCGGCCGCGCCGCGATGCGGATGCTGGAGAACGAGGGATTCCAGTTCGAGCATTACCTCGACATCTTCGACGGCGGCCCGACCATGACCGCGCGCACCGACGCCGTCCGCACGATCGCCGAGGCGCGCTCCGCCCCGGTCGCGGCGGTCGAGGCCATCACCGACGAAGCACTGGTCGCCACCGGCTGTCTGGCGGATTTCCGCTGCTGCCTGGGTCAGGCTCGCGCCGCAGGCGACGGTGTCACGCTTTCCCCTGCTACCGCCGACGCGCTCGGAGTGACATCAGGCGAAGCGGTATTGTGGGTGCCGCGATGGTGAGAGGAGCCAGGCCCGCAACCTGTCGGATTTACTGACAGGTAACCATGGCCCGTAACGCGGAAAGCACGCAAATCCGCCACTGGCCCGCCGCTTGCGTAACCTTCTGCATGCTGCTCCGTCTCGCCCGCCTGTTCGTCATCAAGACCAAGTTCGAGGCGTTCCTGGTCATCTACGGCCTCGCGACCGGCGCGGTGGAGCGGGGCGTCCACTATCTCGCGCAATATCCCGGCTGGGGCGGCAAGCTCCTGTTCGCCGCCTGCCCGATCGCCGTCGTCATGGCCGGCGCCCGCATCCTCGACTCGCTCGACCGCGAACGGCTGGCCTGAGCTTCTACCGTTCGCCCTGAGCTTGTCGAAGCGCCGGTCTTCCTGGCGAGCAAGGACATAGCTTCGCCGCCATCACTCCGCCGCGATCGCCTCCGGCGGGTTCGCCCGCTCCAGTTCCTCCGCGAACCACGCACAGGTCCGCTCCAGCCCCTCGGCCAGCGGCACCCGCGGCTCCCACCCCAGCAGCGCCCTGGCCCGGTCGATATCGGGCCGCCGCCGCCGCGGGTCGTCCTGCGGCAAGGGTCGATACACGACGCGTGCGCTCGTGCCGGTCAGCGCCACCACCCGATCGGCCAGCTCGCGCACCGTCAGCTCGACGGGGTTGCCGACGTTGACCGGCTCCAGGCCATCGAAATCGGCCTCCATCAACCGCATCAGCGCGTCGACCATGTCGGACACGTAGCAGAAGGACCGCGTCTGGCTGCCGTCACCATAGAGCGTGATGTCCTGCCCCGACAGCGCCTGGCAGATCAGGTTGGACACCACCCGCCCGTCATCGGGATGCATCTGCGGGCCATAGGTGTTGAAGATGCGCGCGACCCGAACCTCGGCCCGCCCGCTCCGCGCATAGTCGAAGGTCAGCGCCTCGGCCGCGCGCTTGCCCTCGTCATAGCAGGCGCGCGGACCCGTGCAGTTCACCCAGCCGCGATACCCCTCCACCTGCGGGTGCATCTCGGGATCGCCATAGACTTCGCTGGTCGAGGTCAGCAGGAACCGCGCCCCCGTCGCCTCGGAAAGGCGCAGCAGGTGGTTGGTGCCGACCACGTTGGTCAGCATCGTGTGCTCGGGATCGACCTGGTACTGCGGCGGCGACGCGGCGCAGGCGAGATTGTAGATGCGCGCGATCCGCCCCAGCCGCGTCACCGCCTCCGGCAGCGGCCGGACGATGTCCGCTTCGATGAAAGTGAACCCCTCGCGCCCCTCCAGCAGCCGCAGGTTCGACGCGCGCGAGGTCTGGAGGTTGTCGAGGCAGATCACCTCATGCCCCTCGTCCAGCAACCGCGCGCACAGGTGCGACCCGATGAAGCCGGCGCCGCCCGCCACCAATACCACGTCCCTGGCCGTCATGCGGCGCTCCTCTCCTGGGCGGGCTGTCCCGCCTCGTTCAGATACTGCTCCAGCTCACCCGCGCGGATCGCCGCGGTGTGCCCGCCCAGCACCCGCGCCTGCGCCGCCCGGCCGATCGCGCCGGCGTCCCCGTCCAGCGCGTCCAGCACGTCGGCGGCGGTGTCGGCGAGGATGATCTCCTCGCCCGGCGCGAACAATTCTTGCAAGCCCTCCCACCGGTCCGAGATGATCGGCGTCGCACACGCCGCCGCCTCGAACAGCCTGACCGACGGCGACCACCCCGCCGCGATCATGTCCGCCCGCGTCACGTTGAGGGTGAAGCGCGATGCCGAATAGAACGCCGCATGCTCGGCCGGCGGCAGATGGTCGATCCGCTCGACATTGGCGGGCCAGTCGATCCCGTCCGGATATTGCGGCCCCGCCACCGCGAACCGCCGCTCGGGCGCGGCACGCGCGGGCTCGATCAGCAGCCGCTCCAGCGTCGGCTGGCGATCGGGGCTGTAGGTGCCGAGATAGCTCAGGTCCCACCGCTTGGGCGTATCCAGCGGCCGATACGCCTCGGCATCGACCGAACAGTACAGCGCCCGCGCTGCCGGCGACCCGTAACGCCGCTCCAGCAGCTCCAGCGTCGGCCCGCCGGTGAACGACAGATACAGGTCGTATCCGGGGATCAGCTCGGGCGACAGATATTCGTGATCCCCGCGCGAGAGCTTCGCCAGCGTCACCGGCGTGTCGATGTCGTAAAAGGCGGTCGTCCCCCCCGCCACCTCCTGCACGAAGCGGCCGACCGCGACCCCGTCGGGCACGTACGACCCGACGATCACCGCGTCCGCTTCCGCGATCTCGGGCGTGAACCGCGCCAGGCCGTCGACGTCCGCATAGAAGCACAGGCGGCAGTAGTCGGGGTCGGTGCAGTCGCGCTGGTTCCTGTACCAGGGCACGTCGCGTTCGAGGAACAGGATGTCGTGCCCCCGCGCGGCGAACGCCTTCAGCAGCGCGCGAAAGGTGGTCGCGTGCCCGTTCCCCCATGAAGAGGACAGCGACAGCCCGAGAACGACCAGCCTCATGCCGCCTCGGCCACCCGCGCGGCGTGTTCGCGGAACAGCGCGTCGACCTGTACACCGCGTAAGGCATAGGTGTGCTCGGCCAGCACCCGCGAGCATGCCGCCTGCCCGATCGCCTGCGCGCGCTCGGGCGTCAGCGCCGCCATGTGCTCGGCCACATCCTGCCCGTCGCGCGCGACCAGCACTTCGGCGTCCGGGATCAGGAACTGCTCGATCCCCTCCCACGCATCGGTGATGAGGCACGCCGCCGCCCCCGCCGCCTCGAACACCCGCGTCGCGGGGCTGAAGCCGATGTGCGCCATCGAATCGCGCGCGACGTTCAGCACCGCCTTGGGCGTGCAGTTGAACGCGTTGTGCTCGGCGGTGTAGACATGCCCCCGGTGCCGGACGTTGCCCGGCATCGCCTTGCTGTCCCAGCCGTTGCCCCCGATCAGGAACGACCGTTCCGGCATCGCCGCCGCCGGGCGCAGGAAGAACTCCTCCACCCGCGCCTCGCGGTCGGGCAACCGGTTCCCCAGGAACGCCAGGTCGCACGCGAAGCGCGGATCGGGCGCGACCGGATGGTGCGTCTCGGGATCGAGCGCATTGTACACCGGCACGCATTCCGCCGCGCCGAAGCCGCGATACGCATCCACCACCGGCGGCCCGCCGCCATAGGTCAGCACCATGTCGAGGTCGGGCAGCGCGCGAGTGACCGGGTGCGACGGGTCGCCCCGCATCTCGTCCAGCGTCGCGGCGGCGTCGACGTCCCAGAACAGCTTCAGCGCACCGGGGCGCGCATGGCGGCAGATGCCCTCGATCAACTCGGCGTCGAACACCCCCACCCCGCTCGCCTTGACGACGATGTCGGCCTTTGCCGCCTCGGCCAGCACCCCGTTCAGCGCGTCGGTGGTCGCGGGATAGACCACCGACTTCGCGTAAGGAGGCGGCTCGATATCGCGATGCTGCTGCCGGTCGAACGCGTCGGGCTCGTAGAAGGTGATGTCATAGCCGTGCCCGGCCAGCGCGCGCAGGATGCCGCGATAATAGGTCGCCGCCCCGTTCCAATAGGACGACACCAGGCTGGATCCGTAAAAGGCGATCCGCCGTCCTGGGCTGGTCGAAGGGGTCACGCAGCGTTCCTTTGTTCGTCCAGCCCGAGCGTCGCGGCCACCGCCAGCAACTCCTCGGCCCGGTGCGCGCAGCTGTGCCGCGCCCGAATGGTCTCCAGCCCCGACGCGACCAGCGCCTCGCGCAGCCCCGCGTCGTCGCGGATCGCGGACAGGTGCCGCTCCATCTCCGCGCCGTCGCGTGCGACGAGATAGTCCTGCCCCGGCCGGAACAGCCCCTCCACATCGTCCCACGGCGCGGACACCAGCGGGATGCCGCACGCCAGCGCCTCGAATACCCGGATCGTGGGGATGCCCGGCAGGATGGTGCTGTAATAGCGGCGCGGCACATGCACCGTCGCCAGAGCCTGCGCAAAGATCTCCGGCGCCCGCGCATTGGGCGCCCAGCCATGATAGGCGACGCCATAGCGCGCCAGCATCGCCCGCGCCTCGTCGGGATAGCGCACGCCATAGATGTCGAGCGGCAACCCGGCATCCCGTGCCGGCGCGAACAGGAACCGCTCGAGCTCCCCGGTCCGCTCGCCGTCACCCCAGTTGCCGATCCAGACCAGCCCCTCGCGCACGCCCTCGACCGACGGCGGATGGAACAGCCGCAAATCCGCCGCCTCGTGCCAAGTCCACACCCGGCCGCCCCAACCCCAGCCGCGATACACCTCGCTCAGCGTCTCGCCGAACGCGAGCACCCCGTCATAGCCCGACAGGTCGAACGCCCGCATCTCGTCGGGCGCGCTCACCGCCCGGTGATGGGTGTCGTGGAACAACGGCCGGAACCGGCCGCCGTCCTTGCGCAGCGTCCCGATCGCTGCGACCAGCGCCGGCTCGTTCCACTCGTGGACGATGACCAGATCGGCATCCCCGACCAATTCGGCCACGTCGGCTTGCGGATCGAAGCTCTCGGACGCCAACTCGGGATACAGCCGTCGGTAAGGCTCCAGCCCCCCCTCGCCCGCATCGGCCAAGAGGTTGGCAAGGCTCCAGTTCCCCGCCGGCTCCAGCGCGCGCACCTCATGCCCCCGCGCCTGCAACTCGCGCAGCACCCCGCGCAGGAAATGCGCGTTGCCGTGGTTCCAGCACGATTGCAGGCTGTGGGTGAAATAGACGATCCTCATGCCGCGGCCCGATGCTGAGGGTCGAGCAGCCCGGCATAGATCGACGCCACCGCCGCCGCCGTCGCCTGCGGCGTGTAGCGCGCGCTGCGGATGCGCGCCGCCTCGCCCAGATGCTGGCGCAACCCCTCGTCGACCAGCACCCGCGCGATCGCGACGCGATACGCATCCGGATCGTCCTCGGGCACGATCAGCGCCGCCCCCGTCCACAGTTCGCGAAAGGTCGGGATGCCCGACAGCACCAGCGGGCACCCCGCCTGCGCCGCCTCCAGCACCGCCAGCCCGAACGGCTCGAACCGCGCCGCCGAGACGAACACTGGCCGCGCCGCCAGCCGCGCCGCGAGCGCCTCCGCATCCAGCGACCCGAGCGCGACGAGGTGGCGCGGGCTCACGGCCTCGCCGTGCGGGCCGACCAGCGCCCCCGCCGCCTCGAACGGCACGTCCAGCCCCGCCGCCACCGCGTCGAGCAGCACCGTCGCCTTGACCGGATCCCACAGCCGCCCGGCGGTGAACACGCCGGTCGCCGCAGGCGCGTCCGGCAGCATCAGCGGCGTCCGCCCGTTGTGGATCGCCAGCGGCGGCGCGGCCAGCCGGTAATGCTCCGCCAGCACCGCCGCATGGCTCGCACTCGGCGCGACCACCGCGTCGGCGGCGGTCAGCCCCGCACGGATCAGCTCGTCGAGCCACGCATAGGCCGCCGGCGGAGCCGTGCCATGCGCCGCCCGCCACCACGGCCCGATCCCGCCATGGTCGACCGCCAGCACCGGCACGCCCACCGGCCCCGCGGCGAGCACGCTGGGCATGTTGCAGTGGATCAGGTCCGCGCCATGCTCCGCCGCCAGCGCCGCGATCGCCCGCCCGGCGGCGAGCACCGGCTCGGGCCCGCCGCACAGCCAGTCGACAGGCAGCCCGGTCTCGACCAGCGTGCAGCCGGGAATCGCCGCCGCCGCATCGCGTTGCCCGCGGTCGGGAGCCGGCCCCAGCACCGCCAGCACCGTCTCGATCCCCATCGGGGCGAGCGCGCCTGCGAGCTCGACGGCATAGGGCCACACCCCGCCGACCGCATCGGCGGTCATCAGCACTCGCGTCACGACACCAGCGCCTTGGGGGCCACCGCCTCGGGCAGCCCTTGCGCGAACGGCAGGTTCAGCCGTCGCTCCTCCGCCAGCCACGCCGCCAGCCGCGCCACCCCGTCGCGCCAGTCGCGTCGCCGCGGCAGGTCGAGCGCCGCCTCCGCCGCGCGCGCATCCGCGACGAAATAGCGCTGGTCGCCCGCCCGCCAGTCGGAGAACGATACCTCGACCTCGCGCCCGACCAGCTCGCCCATGTACTGGAGCAGCTGTCGCAGCGACACCGCATTAGCCGGCCCGCCGCCCAGATTGAACGCGCGCCCCGCGACCTGCTCGATCGACGCCCAAGCCCGGACATACACCTCGACCGCATCGGCGACGTCCAGGATGTCGCGCACCTGATAGCCGTCGCCGTACAGCGTGATCGGCTGACCTTCGAGTGCGCGGATCAGGAAATGCGCGACCCAGCCCTGGTCCTCGGTCCCCATCTGCCGCTGGCCATAGATGCAGCTCATCCGGATGACGCACGCGGGCAGCCCGAAGCTGCGCGCGTAATCGAGCACATACTGGTCCGCCGCGCCCTTGGACACGCCATAGGGGGTATGGAAATCGAGCGGTCGCGCCTCGGAGATCCCGTGCGCGCGCACCGCGGCATCGACGGGGACGTACGCGTCGTCCTCGCGCTCGAACGCCAGGTCGGAAAGGTCGCCATAGACCTTGTTGGTCGACGCGAACACCAGCGGCACCGCCTCGCCGCGCTTCCGCAGCGCCTCGAGCAGGTTGAACGTCCCGCCGATGTTGATGTCGTGGTCCTCGCGCGGGTCGGCCATCGAGGTGGTCACCGCCACCTGCGCCGCGAGGTGGAACACCGCCTGCACATCCGCCGCCGCCGCCGTCAGCCGCTCGGCGTCGCGGATATCGGCATGGATGAATTCGATCGCATCGCCATGCCGCGCCTGCAACCACGCGAGGTTCCGCTCGGTCCCGCTGCGCGACAGCGCGTCGTACACGCGCACCCGGTGTCCCTCGCCCGCCAGCCGATCGGCGAGGTTGGAGCCGATGAACCCCGCCCCACCGGTAATCAGGATCGGTGCCTCATCGCTTATGCGACCCAGCCGGGCGTCGCTCATGCGACCAGGCCCCGCTTCTCCAGCTCGGCGCGCATCTGCGCGACGTTGTCGGTCGCGGTCTGCTGCGCCACCCATTCCGCCAGCTCCGCCAGCCCCTGCTGGAAATCCGCCTTCGCGCGGAAATCGAGCTTCTCGGTGGCGAGCGAGGTGTCGCAGAAGCAGTGGCGGATATCCCCGATCCGCGCCTTGCCGACGATCTCCGGCGTCAGGTCATTCTTGCCCATCGCGCGCGCCAGCTCGACCGCGACCTCGCGCACCGACCGGTCGTGCCCCGATCCGATGTTGAACGTGCCCCCCACCGCGCTCGGCAGCACCAGCGCATCGGCGAACGCGCGGGCGACGTCGGTGACATGGACGAAATCGCGCCGCTGCTCGCCATCCTCGAAGATCATCGGTGCCTGCCCGTTGAGGAACCGCGACGCGAAGATCGCGAGCACCCCGGTATACGGGTTCGACAGCGCCTGCCCCGGCCCATAGACGTTAAACAGGCGCAGGCACACGCCCTCGATCCCGTACGGTGCCGCCATGATGTGCGTCGTGCGCTCCTGCACGTACTTGTTGAGCGCATAGATCGACGCGAGGTTGGGCCGCTTCCACTCCGGCGTCGCGACCGGCGACAGCGGCCGGCCCTCACCGTCCACCGGCTCCCAGTTGCTCAGGCCGTCGCGCAGCCCGTGCCGCTCGGCGTCCTCCACCGTCCCGCCATCAGCGTCGCGGTACAGCCCCTCGCCATAGATCGACATCGACGACGCGGTGACCACGCGGCGCACCGGCTGGTCGATCAGCTTCTCGAACAGCACCGCAGTGCCGACGTCGTTGGTCGAGGTGTAGCGCTCGACCTCGTACATCGACTGCCCGACTCCGACCTCGGCGGCAAGGTGGATCACGCTGTCGACGCCCTTGAGCGCGCGTGCCACGACATCGCCGTTGCGCACGTCGCCGCGGACCAGTTCGACGTCGGGGTTGAGCAGCGGCGGACGGCCACCCGCATCCAGGTCGCCGTGAACCTGCTCGATCAGGCTGTCGAGCACGCGCACGCTGTTGCCCCGGCGCAGCAACTCGTCGCACACGAAGCGGCCGATAAAACCCGCACCGCCGGTAATCAGGATCGTCTCGCTCATGCCCCCGCCTTAACCTGTATGACTTGACCGGTCCGATCGGCCAGCTTCTAAGTAGCTGCCCGCGGCGCGGTCACCCCTTCGTTCCACGATCCACAACGCAGCTTCTTCTTCTTTGTTCCTTGCACGGGAACCGGCCGTCCTCCAAGGGGTTCTTGGCCGACGATCGTTTCGGGGTCGCAAAGCTCAGGACCGACCGTGACGACCACCATCCTCCTCATCCGCCACGCCGCGCACATCCATCTCGACCGCCGCCTCAGCGGCCGGATGCCGGGAGTGCCCTTGAGCGAGGCGGGCCGCGACCAGGCCGCCCGTCTCGGTGCCGCGCTCGCCGCCGAGCGGATCGACCGGGTCGAATGCAGCCCTCTCGACCGCACTCGCGCTACCGCCGCCGCGATCGCCAGCGCCGCCGGCCTGCCCCCACCCACGCCTGTCGATGCCCTGCTCGAGATCGACATGGGCGACTGGACGGGCGCGGAGTTCGGCAGCCTCCACGGCGATCCAGCCTGGGACCGCTGGAACAGTCACCGCGGCACCGCCCGCATCCCCGGCGGCGAGACGATGGCCGAGGCGCAGGCGCGCATCACCGCCCACCTCCACGCCACCGCCCGCACGAGCGACGCTGAGGTCGTGGCGATGGTCACCCATTCCGACATGATCCGCGCCGCCGTCGCCGACATCCTCGGCCTCCCCCTCGACAACCTCCTCCGCTTCGAGGTCGGACCCGCCTCCGTCACCCGGCTGGTGGCGGGCGACTGGGGCGGGAAGCTCATCAGCCTCAACGAAAGGATCGGGTGATGGCCCTCGACGAAGAGGTGGCGGCGCTCGCCCCCTGGTTCCACAACATCGACCTCGGCAACGGCCTCCACACCGCGCCCGACCATTTCCTGGGCGACTATCCCCGCTTCAAATACGCCCGCTTCGCCGACGCGATCCCGGCGGACCTCACCGGCAAGTCGGTGCTCGACATCGGCTGCAACGCCGGCTTCTACTCGGTCGAAATGAAGAAGCGCGGCGCATCCCGCGTGCTCGGCATCGACGCCGACGACCGCTACCTCGATCAGGCCCGCCTCGCCACCCGCGCGCTCGGCTGGTCGGAGAAGGATGGCGGCGTCGAATTCCGCAACCTGTCGGTCTACGACGTCGGCGCGCTGGGGGAGCGGTTTGACCTCGTGATCTTCATGGGCGTCCTCTACCACCTCCGCCACCCGCTGCTCGCGCTCGACCTGATCCGCGAGCATGTTGCGGATGACCTGATGCTGTTCCAGACGATGCAGCAGGGCTCGCGCGGCACGTGGGAGCCGATCGAGGACCATCCCTTCTTCGTCCCCGGCAGCTTCGATCCCCCGCCCTTCTTCGACGACCCGGCCTATCCCCGGATGCACTTCATCGAGCGCCAGTTCGCGGGCGACTGGACCAACTGGTGGGCCCCCAACCGCGCCTGTTCCGAAGCGATGCTCCGCGCCGCCGGCTTCACGATCGAGGCGCATCCGGAGAACGAGGTCTATCTTTGCCGGGTGGCGCCGCCGCCCTATGCCGGGTACGGACCTCTCGCCGTCTATCCGGCCAACAGGAGCGCCAAGTGATCGAAGCCGCGATGATCTGGAACGAGCCCAACAACAAGTCCCATTGGGACCCGGAGCTCGATCCCGATTGGTCGCGCTTCGCCGAGCATGTGACGCTCGCCGGCAACGCCATCCACCACGCCAACCCCGCGGTCACCCGCGTGCTGGGCGGCATGTCGCCGATCGATCCGCTCTGGGTCAGGCGGATGGAAGGCCATGGCGCGCTCGATGCGGTCGACGTCGTCGCGGTCCACGGCTTCCCGCTCGACTGGAACCTGTGGCAGATCGGCGAATGGCCGCAAAAGGTCGCGGAGATCGAGGCGGTGACCCACAAGCCCGTCTGGGTGACCGAGGTCGGGGTCGGCTCGTTCGGCGCGGAGGAAGTCCAAGTCTTCGGCGTGGAAAAGACCGCCGAACTGCTGCTCGGCCGCGTGCCCAACATCTACTGGTATTCGCTGTTCGACCTGCCCCAGGAATGGGGCGCCACCACCCGCCATCGCGAGGCGGAGGGGTCGAGCTATTACCGCCATTTCTACATGGGCCTGATCCGCGCCGACGGCACCGCCAAGCCCGCGCTCGACGCCTATGCCCGCGTCGCCGACCGCATGGGGCTGATGCAGTGGTTCCACTACCAGGACCCGCGCCTCGACAGCGCGGTCGAATGGATGAAGCGGCTCGGCACCCGCAAGCTCAGGACCGGGCTCAGCTGGGCCGACAGCTTCCGCCCCGACGCGCTCGGCTGGTTCGACCGGCAGATGGAAGCACTCGCCGATTTCGACGTCACCGTCACCTTCTGCTTCACCCCCGAGCATCTCGGGATGGCCGAACACCACACCAGCCCCGCCCGCGAGCCGCAGGCGTTCGCCGACTTCTGCCAGCAGATGATCGAACGCTACGCCCCCGCGATGCCGGTGCAGGCGGTCGCCTGAGCCACTGATCCTCCCCCGCCAGGGGGAGGTGTCAGCATGGCTGACGGAGGGGAAGGTAAGCGACGACCTGCGTTCGGCCCCCTCCCGCACCGTTGCTCTCCTGGCAGGGGCTACCGGCTCTTCCACGGCGATGTCACCACCATCAGCCGCGGCCCCGCATGCTCCAGCAGCGCCGCCCGCAGCTGGGCGGCGCGGCGGCCGTGGAGCAGCGCCTGCCACCAGTGCTTCGTCACCAGTTCGGGGATGATGATCGCCACCGACCGCCCCGGCGTATCCGCGTCGATCTTCTCCACCAGCCGCAGCAGCGGGCCTTGAATTTCGCGATATGGCGCCGGGATCAGCATCAGCCGCGGCACCTTCAGCCCCGCCCGGGTCAGCGGCTCCGCCACCTCGCGCGCGAACTGGTCGCGAAGCTCGGGCAGGTCCTCCGCCGCCTCGTCCGGCCCCTCGAGCCTCAGCAGGTGCACCGCCACCACATCGGGCGACAGCGTCATGGCGAAGCGCAGCGCCCGGTCGGTCATCCGGTTGCGCTCCTCATAGGCGACGAGCACCGTCGGCGGCTCGGTCTCGTCGACGCAGAAGTCGGTGCGCGGCGTCAACAGCCGGTTCTGCCGCCGATAGTACCGGTTCACCCACAGCAGCACCGCGATCGTCAGCGGCACCGCCAGCGTCACGATCCACGCGCCCTCGACGAACTTCGCCGCGGTGATGACGACCAGCGCGACCACCGTCGTCACCGCCCCCGCCGTGTTGATCGCCAACGCGCGCTTGTGCCCGCCACCCGCCTCGCGCTGCCGCCGCCGCCAGTGCGCGATCATCCCGATCTGGCTGACCGAGAAGGTCAGGAACGCCCCGATCGCGAACAGCGGGATCAGCCGGTCGGTGATCCCGTCGAACAGCACCAGCAGCCCGCCCGCGGTCAGCGTCAGGAACAAGACCCCGACCGAGAACACCAGCCGCCGGTCGGACCGGGCGAACCCGCGTGGCAGGTAATCGTCCAGCGCGACCATGTGGCACACCCGCGGGAACCCGACGAAGCTGGTGTTCGCCGACAGGCACAGCACCGCCAGCAGGCTCGCCATCGCGACGTAGTACACCGGTCCCCGCCCGACCACCGCGGCGGCGAACTGCGACAGGACGCTCTGATATCCCGGCTCGGTCTGGTCCATCGCCCCCAGCTGGTATCCGTGCGCCACCGCCGCGATCCCGGCGAGCAGCAGCCCCAGCGACAGGCAGATCGCGGTCAGCGTCCGGTGCGCCTCCCTGACCACCGGCTCGCGGAACGCGTTGACCCCGTTCGAAACCGCCTCCACCCCGGTCATCGCGGTGCAGCCGCTGGCGAACGCGCGCATCAGCAGCCACAGGGTCGCCCCCTCCGCCGCCGGCCCCAGCGGCGGCGGCGCGATCACCGGCTCGGGCGCACCCCCGCTCGCCACCATCCGGAACAGCCCCACCGCCAGCAGCGCCAGGAAGCTCAGCAGGAACAGATAGGTCGGCACCGAGAACAGCAACCCCGCCTCGCGCGTTCCGCGCAGGTTGGCGATCGCGATCACCACCAGGATGCCAAGGCACAGCGGCAGCGTATAGGCGTGCAGCGCCGGCACCGACGATGTCAGCGCGCCGACCCCCGCCGATATGCCCACCGCGACGTTGAGCACATAGTCGATCATCAGCGCCGCCGCCGCGACCAGCGACGCATGCGCCCCCAGATTCTCCTTGGCTACCGTGTACGCCCCGCCGTTGGACGGATAGGCGACGATCACCTGCCGGTACGACAGGTACAGGATGCCGAGCAGCGCCACGATTGGCGCGATCACCCACCCGACCAGCCCCAGGCTCGCCGCGCCCAACGGGATCATCACCGTCAGCGCCGCCTCGGGGCCGTAGGAGGACGAGCCGAGCCCATCCAGCCCCATCGCGGGCACGCCTGCGATCCAGCCGATCTTGCGCCCTTCGCCTTCCCGGTTGGAGAGGCGGCGGCCGAGCAGGAGATCGCGGATGGTCATTGCGCCGGGAGAACGAACGATCGGCCCCGCAGGTTCATCTACTCTGGACGGGCCACGCTAGAGCGGGCATCGGAGCACCGTTTCAGGAGCTTACCCCCATGACGACGATGCAGGCCGCGGTGCTCGCCGGCCCCGGCGCGATGACGACCGTCGACGCCCCCCGCCCCGCGCCCGCCCCCGGCCAGGTCCGCATCCGGCTCGAAGGGTGCGGCGTCTGCGCCTCCAACGTCGAGCCGTGGGAGGGGCAACCCTGGTCGAGCTTCCCCGGCGACCCCGGCGGGATGGGACACGAAGGCTGGGGCGTCATCGACGCGGTCGGCGACGGCGTCACCGGGTTCGCGATCGGCGACCGGGTCGCGGCGCTCTCGGGCCACAGCTTCGCGCAATACGACCTCGCCGACGCCGCGATGACGCTCAAGCTGCCCGCCACGCTCACCGGTCCCTTCCCCGGCGAACCGCTCGGCTGCGCGTTCAACATCTTCCGCCGCTCGGACATCCGCGCCGGCCAGACCGTGGCGATCGTCGGCATCGGCTTCCTCGGCGCGGTGCTCACCCGGCTCGCCACCGACGCCGGCGCGCGCGTGATCGCGATCAGCCGCCGCCCCGAATCGCTCGACCTTGCCCGCCATTACGGCGCCGCCGAGACGATCCCGATGCACGACCACTGGACGATCATCGAAACGGTCAAGCGCCTCACCGGAGACCGCCTCTGCGACCGTGTGATCGAGGCGGTGGGCAAGCAATGGCCGCTCGACCTGTCCTCCGCGATCGTCGGCTTCGGCGGGCGGCTGGTGGTCGCCGGCTATCACCAGGACGGCCCGCGCCAGGTCAACATGCAGGACTGGAACTGGAAGGGGATCGACGTGGTCAACGCCCACGAACGCGATCCCGCCGTCCAGATGCAGGGCCTGCGCGAGGCGGCGGACGCGGTGGCATCCGGCCGCCTTAACCCTGCCCCGCTTTATACCCACCGCTATCCGCTGGACCGCTTGGGCGAAGCGCTCGCCGCCACCCGCGACAAGCCGCAAGGCTTCGTCAAGGCGCTGATAGAATACTGACCCCCCCTTCCGTCATCCCCGCGCAGGCGGCGGTCCCGCTTCTTCAGCCACTCCGCGACGAAGCGGCATCCGCAGCGATGACGAGCGGTCCCGCCCCCTGTCCTACATCGCCGCAATCCGCCATGGTCGCCCGCGTGACCTGCTCGCCTTCCTCTCACCCGTGCCCGCCCATCGCTCGCACCGGACACGGCGAACATGTCGTTTTCCCGGAACCTTCGGAACCTTCGCGGCAATAACGCCCGGCCCGGCCGCGCCTGGATCGACCCGCGGCCCGCCACGCACAGGACACGCAAGATGACCAGACCCCGTATCGGCTTCCTCGGCGTCGGCTGGATCGGCCGGCACCGCATGGCCGCGATGCTCGACACCGGCCTCGTCGAGGCGGTCGCGATCAGCGATCCCTCGCCCGACATGGTCGCCGAAGCCGCCAAGCTCGCGCCCGACGCCGCGATCGTCGCCGATCTCGACGCGATCCTCGCCGCCGGCGTCGACGGGGTCGTGATCGCCACCCCCAGCGCCCTCCACGCCGACCAGTCGATCCACGCGTTGCAGGCCGGCGCGGCGGTGTTCTGCCAAAAGCCGCTCGGCCGCGACGCAGCAGAGGCCGCCCGCGTCGTCGAGGCTGCCCGCACCGCCGACCGGCTGCTCGGGGTCGACTTCTCCTACCGCCACACCGCTGCGATGGCCGCAATCGCGCCGCTGGTCCAAGGCGGCGCGCTTGGCCGCATCCAGGCGGTCGATCTCGTCTTCCACAACGCCTACGGCCCCGACAAGCCGTGGTTCTATGACCGCGCGCAATCCGGCGGCGGCTGCGTGATGGATCTAGGCGTCCACCTCGTCGACCTCGCACTCTGGACGCTCGGCTTCCCCGAGGTGGCCGAGGACGTCCGCGCCCACCTGTTCGCAGGCGGTGCCCCGCTTGCGGCCGATACCGATGCGGTCGAGGACCTCGCGCTCGCCGATTTCACCGTCGGCGACGGCATCGCCGTCCGCCTCGCCTGCTCGTGGCGGCTCCATGCCGGGCAGGAGGCTCAGATCGGCGCGACCTTCTACGGCACCGCCGGTGCCGCCCGCTTCGCCAACGTCGGCGGCTCTTTCTACGACTTCACCGCCGAACGGATGGCCGGCACCACATCCGAGACGCTGGCCAGCCCGCCCGACGCCTGGGGCGGCCGCGCCGCAATCGCCTGGGCGGAACGGCTCGCCGCCGACCGCGGCTTCAATCCCGATGCCCAGCGGCTGGTGGAGGTCGCGCGCGTGCTCGATCGCATCTACGCGGCGTAAGGCGCTGGTGCGGGCGGTCGGACTCGAACCGACATGGATTGCTCCGGCGGATTTTGAGTCCGCTGCGTCTACCATTTCGCCACGCCCGCGACGCCACGAACCCGGGGCTTGCGCCACCGGTGCGCAGGCCCTTAGCGTGGGCGTCGAGCGAACGCCAGATGGCGACGATGACGCAAGGGGATGACGATGCGGACGATCTTGGGCGCGACGACGATGGCGATGCTGGCGTACGCGCCGGCCGCATGGGCGGCAGACCCCACCAGCTTCGCCACCGCCGCCGAGGTTCAGGCGCAAGTCGCCGCGCTCGATCGCACGATGAAGCCCGGCCAGGGCTTCGCCTGGGCACCGCTGGTCAAGGGCGGCACTGCCGTGGCCGCGATCGAGATCTGGAAGAAGCCCGGCCGCCCCGCCGTCCATCCGGAAGAGGCCGAATACGCCACCGTGCTCGCCGGCAGCGGCACGCTGATCTCGGGCGGCACGATGGCCGATGCCTCGACCACCCGACCGGGGCTGGTCGAGGGCAGCCGGATCGACGGCGGCACTACCCGCGCGCTCAAGCCGGGCGATACCTTCCTGATCCCCGCCGGCGCGCCCCACTGGTTCGGCATCACCGGCGAGAGGCTGGTGCTGCTCGGAACCAAGCTGCCCCAGCCGGCGGCGCGTTAGCGCGGCAACGTCGCCTCGCCGGTCACCTCGAATTGCCCGGCGCTGCCCGGTGCGCCCGTGCCCGGCTGGCCGCCACCCGCCCAAAACCGAACGCGGCCCGCACGCACCCGCATCGTCCCGTCCGCATCCGCCAGCGCCAGGTCGCGCTGGGTCAGGCGAAACGTCACCGTCCGGGTCTCCCCCGGCTGGAGCCGCACCCGCTCGTAGCCCTTGAGCGAGCGCACCGGCGCGCCCTCGCGCCCTTCGGTGGTCAGGTATAGCTGCGCCACCTCGTCACCCGCCTGTGGACCTGTGTTGCGCACGGCGACGCTGACGATCTGCTCGCCCGTAGCGGCGACCCGCGGGGTCGCGACCGCCACCTTGCCGTACTGGAATCGGGTATAGCTCAGCCCGTGGCCGAACGCGTATTCGGGCTTGCCGGTGAAGTAGCGGTACGTCCGCCCCGCCATCGCATAGTCGCCGAACGCCGGCAGCTGGTCGGCCGAGGCGTAGAAGGTGACCGGCAGCCGCCCGCTCGGGTTGACGCGACCGCTCAGCACCTCCGCGATCGCCTGCCCGCCCGCTTCGCCCGGATACCAGGCCTGGAGCACCGCCTTTGCCTTGCGCCCGCGCTCGCCCAGCGCGATCGCCGATCCGCTCTGCATCACGATCACCACCGGCTTGCCGGTCGCCTCCACCGCGTCGAGCAGCGCCGCCTGCGGGGCCGGCAGGTCGATCGCGGTGCGGTCGCCCCCGTCGAAGCCGGGCACCTTGAGCGGCATCTCCTCGCCCTCCAGCCAAGCGTTGAGCCCGACGAACGCGACCACCACGTCCGCGTCACGCGCCACCCGGACCGCCTCGTCGCGCAACGCCTGCGTCGGCGCCTTCCACGACAGCGTCAGGCTGCCCGATCGCCCCGCCGGATGCGCGAGCTGGAACACGAAGTCGCGCGGCCGGGTGTCGGTGAAGGTCACCGTCGGCCCCGTCCCTGCCCCGCCCGCCTTCTTGCAGTCGGACACCGACGACACCGGCGCCGCGCCCTCCACCGCGATCATGTAGCGTTCCCGCGCATCGCCCAGGTCGCAGCGGTGCGCATCGACCACCAGCTCATAGGTGCCGGGTGCCGGCGGCGTGATCCTGCCCGTATACCGGACCGAATAGCTGTTGCGGTTGACGCCGGGCGCCGGCGCGACCTGGTCCCAGTTGACGTCGATCTCGCGCACGGTGCGGGTCGCGACCGCCGGCCCCTTGAAGTCCGGGCCGTTGAAGAAGGTGGCGGTCAACCCCGCCCCGAACGCGGTCCGCGGCACCGGCACGGCGAGCTCCGCGACGAACGGCGCGCCCAGCGCATAGGACACCCGCCCCGCCCCGAACGCCGCCTGCATCCCGTCGAGCGGCAGCACCGGATCGACCGGGGTGCCGGCATAGTTCCCCTCCAGTGCGATCAGCGAGGTCGCGGTCGGCCCCACCACCGCGATCCTCTTCGCCCCGGGCACGAGCGGCAGCACGCCGTCGTTCTTGAGCAGCACGATCGACTCGCGCGCCGCCCTCAGCGCCACCTCGCGATGCGCGGCCGAATGGTTCTCGGTGATCGGGATGCTTGCGAACGGCACGCGGGCGGGCGGGTCGAACAGCCCCAGCTTCATGCGCGCGATGAACAGCCGCTTCAGCGCGACGTCGATCTCCGCTTCGGCGATCAGCCCCCGCTTCACCGCCGCGGGCAGTTCCAGCATCTCGTCCTTGAAGTCGCAGCCGGTGTCGGTCCCCGCCTTGACCACCAGCGCCGCCGCCGCCGCGTTGTCGGGCGTCGTCTTGTGCCCGATGGTGACGTCGTCCACCGCGCCGCAGTCCGAGGTGACGAAGCCGTGGAATCCCCAGCTCCTGCGCAGCACGTCGGTGAGCAGGGCGGTGCTCGCGCAGGCGGGGCTGCCGTCGACGGCATTGTACGCGCACATCAGCGATGCCGCCTCCCCGTCCACGATCGCGCGGCGGAACGCGGGGAAGTAGGTCTCGGTCAGGTCGCGCCGGCTGGGATCGACGTTGAACCCGTGGCGCAGCGGCTCAGGCCCGCTGTGCACCGCGAAGTGCTTGGGCGTGGCGATCCCCTTGTAGTAGGTGGCGTCGGTTCCCTGCACCCCCTTGATGAAGTCCACCCCCAGCGTGCCGGTCAGGTAGGGGTCCTCGCCCAGCGTCTCCTGCCCGCGCCCCCAGCGCGGATCGCGGAAGATGTTGATGTTGGGTGACCAGAAGGTCAGCCCGTAGTAACGATCGAAGTTCCGCTCGGCCTGTGCCTTGTTGTACTTGGCCCGGCCCTCGGTGGCGACCACCTCGCCTTCCAGCCGGAACAGCTCGCGGTCCCAGGTCGCGGCCATGCCGATCGCCTGAGGAAACATCGTCGCCTCGCCCGCACGCGCGACGCCGTGCAGCGCCTCGTTCCACCAGTCATAGGCGGGGATGCCCAGCCGCGGGATGGCGGGCGCGGCGTTCTGCATCTGCGCCGCCTTTTCGGCCAGCGTCATGCGCCCGATCAGGTCGTCGACCCGGCGCTCGATCGGCACCGCGGGATCGCGCCACGCCTGCGCCCCGGCGATGCCGGACACCAGCATCAGCGCCACGGCGGACGTGCAGCACAGGCTGCCCCGGCGGGTGAGACGCATCGACTTATCCTCTCCTGATCCAATTTACCGCTACCATAAACGAAGTGGTGCAGCCCGCAACACGCCAACATCGGTGGTTGACTGCCGCGGCAACGATTGCCATGGCAATGGAATGCGCTTCTACGAACCGGACAGCTTCGAACCGGAACAGGCCGTCGGCTATCTGACCAAACGCGTCCACCAGCTCGGTCACGCCGCGCTCGAGCCGCTGTTTTCGGCGCATGGGCTGACCCACAGCCAATGGTCCGCGCTGGTCACCATCTATTACGGCAAGGGCCGCACCTGCGCGGGGCTGGCGCGCGAGATGGCGTACGACGCGGGCGCGACCACGCGGCTGGTCGATGCCATCGAGGCGCGCGGCTGGATCACCCGGCGGCGCAGCGACGACGACCGGCGGGTCATCCATCTCGCGCTGACTCCGGACGGCGAGGCGCTCGCCCGTCTGATGCGCGACCGGGTGGTGGAATGCTGGAACGAATGGTTGTCCGACTGGGACCGGGCGGAGGCGGACACGCTGCTGCGCCTGCTCCGCAAGCTGCGCGACCGGCTCGATGGCGCTGCGTGCGGAGCCGCCGCATGACGCGGATCGCGCTCCTCACCGCCGCCCTTCTGGCCGGTTGCGCGGCACCCTCCTCACCCCCGACGATCGCGCCGGTGCCGCCCGCACGGCTCGGCCTGTCGGCGATCGCCGCGCCGCCGATCGACAGCCGCTGGTGGACGAGCTTCGGCGACCCGCAGCTCGACCGGATCGTCGCCGACGCGGCCGGCGGCAACCCCTCGCTCGACGCCGCGCTCGCCCGCCTGGCGCAGGCGGACGCGGTGCTCTCCAGCCGCCGCGCCGATCTCGGCCCCGATGCGACGATCGACGCCTCGGCCCAGGTCGCGCGGCTGTCGGGCCGCTACACCATCCCGCCACCCTATGCGGGCTCGGTC
>Ga0325400_1000285_pt1 | contig 34721 bp, 20 predicted proteins | sample PopdelMetagenome_2_FD_205662 | JGI IMG/M metagenome (GOLD analysis project Ga0325400, IMG submission 205662) | Populus deltoides microbial communities from Bellville, Georgia, United States - Xylem-PdKOR-R1 | ecosystem: Host-associated > Plants > Phyllosphere > Stem > Wood/Secondary xylem...
TACTGTAAAACAAATTCTAATATGGTAAAAGCATTTAAATTTTCAGAGCTCCGACTGTTGAGTTCATTTGGGGGCAAGCAGGAATGATAGTTAGGAAGGCCTAATCCTTTTCCTTTGTTTTTTAAATTCCTTTCCTTTGTGAATTTACATTTTATTTCTATGTTAGAGACACTGAACTTGGATGGTTTGACACTTCCATTTGTACATATGTTAAATGCGGGGTGCTCTTGTCATTGGCATGTGCTTGGTGTGAAGCATGATTTGAGTCTATTTGAGAGTATAGTTGTTTTTTAAAGTGTTTTTTATTTAAAAATATATTAAAATAATATTTTTTTATTTTTTTAAAATCAATTTTGATATTAATATATCAAAATGATCCCAAAACACCAAAAAAATATTAATTTGAAGCAAAGAAAAAAATAAAAAAATTTCAATTTTTTTTAAAAACGTTTTTAAAACACAAAAACAAACAGAATAACTAAGTTTAGTTGCTAAAACACCATTTGCAGAGCAAAACTAAATTTCTCTTTTATATTATTTTATCTATTAGTTTACCAAACTGGATGGCAGTTTTAGGTTGGGATAATGGAGGTTTTATTGCAAATGAATATGCATCCTTACGTAATTATTGGTATGATGCCTACACATATGCAAAGAAAATAGTCGAGTCGAATGACTTTATGGTGTGGAAGAATTTTAGACTTCATGTAATGAAAAATAATTAAAAAAAATATCTAGAATTCATGACATCTCGAATGGTTTCAAGAGGCGGTTATAGTCTAGGTCCGAGAACATAAATAAAAAAAATTTATGGTTTCATGAGTAAGCATAATGGCTAATTAATTACTTCTTTTTTAACAATGAAAAGTGCCTGGTAAGACTTTGTTTTATTTTTAAGTATTTTTCTTCAAATATTAATGATTAGTTGTGATAATTTTTAACTAATGATTAATTTTGCAAGCTACACAACTTTGGAGTGAACCAACTGATCTAATGGAATTATATATGCAAACACATATATGAAAGGAGAATAAAGAGAAAGGAGTGAAACAATTCATGAACATCCAAGTTGAGACGTTCGTTGTAGGTAAACTTTGAAAGATTTTGAATATTTTCTGGATTGATATTTTTTTGTCAATAGCTTTGACTTATATTTTTTTAGGAAACATATAACACCGACATGCATGCCAAACACATAGAAAACCCTTTAACCCATCCGGAATATGATCCGGAGTTATGGTTGGAGCTACTAATGGATCCAGTAGAAATTAGATTTACGTTATCTTTAGACTACGACCCAAGATATAAGGGTGGGATGTAGTGTCTCGACTTTAGGTACACCACAATCCAGTCCGAGATAGTCATCACCGACCTTTCAAGAGTTGATTCAAGAATAAGTTGCCGTTGTGAAACTTGATTTCAGTGTCGAACTGGAGGTGGAGTATGAAGAACAAAGGAGGAAGTAATAAGAGCAAATAATGATATATATTCATATTAATGTTTCATGTTAAATTAAGAATTTATATTGGAGATGAAAATTCAATAAATTAAGTTTTAATCTATAAAATTAGTATACCCCAGGTCTTGAATATGCTTATTTACCATGTTTTAACAAAATTTCCAGCACCAAATACATTGTAGAGTTGAAACGTGAAATGAAAGTAGACAGCATATGCAATGTCTATAAGTGTAAAAAATGCAGAACTTTTCTCTAGAATACATTTTTCCCTCGCCACTTTGCACATCTTTTTCTTATCATGCAATCCGCTCCAAAGGAATATTCTTAGAATTGCGAAGATTTTCCTGGCCACTGTTTTTGGGATTTTGTAAAAAAAGATATAATATAGAGGTAAGCTTGAGAGCTCTGATTTGATGAGACATAATCTGCCCGCCGTCGAGAGAAAGGTTTCCGTTCCATGATACAGCTTGTGTTGCTTACAAGTCGGCTTGTAACAGAGAATTTCTCCAGACATAAACTGGAAAAAAAAAATATTCTGACATAAAAGTTCCTGTGCGTATAGTTGTAGTCGAACTTGCCAAAAGAAAACTTTCCTATACTATAAAATTCTAACACAAAAGTTCATGTACGTATAGTTGTGATCGGACCTGCCAAAAGAAAATTTTCCTATACTATTTCATACAGATGACTTCCTATTCCATAAGAAGCAATTTCCTATACTGTTTTGTGCATCTTGTAGCCAAACTTCCTATACTGGATAAAAACAATATTTTCCTGTATAGACTACAGACTACTGAATACTCAATATAAATACAGGTCAGACTCTTTGCTGTAAGTACTCCCGGCTGCTGGAATTGTTTTTGACTAATCAGACTAGTGAGCTAGCTTTGCCTCTCTTATTAATTAATGTTAAGAGCATTTAAATTCTATGCAAGTTTTTTGCATGTTAATTAGAATCCATTAATCTGGCCTTGCATGCAGGTACAGTACTTACAGCTAGAAGGTTCATTTGAAGAAGCAAGATGAATGATTACATTACTGCAGGGTTGGTCGTAGGAGTTATCGTTTTAATCATTCTGGCTTTTCTTGTCTGGTCACTTTATGCTGGCTGCAAGTCGAGGCAATAAGCAGAAGCAAAAACAGAAGCAGAAGCAGAAGCAGAAGCAGAAGCAGCAGAGAAACATGGAACAACCTTGCTGCTATCATAGCCATCTTTAAGACTATGTTTGGGAACGCGGCTGCGGCTGCGTTCCCAAAAATTTTGAATTTTTTTTTTTACTAAAATTGAATATGGTTTGTATGTTTTGGATTGTTTTGATGTGCTGATGTCAAAAATGATTTTTAAAAAATAAAAAAACATTATTGACATGCATTTTGGTACGAAAAGTTATTTGAAAAGCACCCGCAACCACACTGCCAAACACACTTTAGTTAGTGCTGTATGACGTTGTTAAAAAGTTATTAGTTTAACAATTTAAAATTAAAGAGCATAGATGTTCATCAATTTTATTTTTATTTTTATCTCTGGTTAAATTAATTAGCACTACTATAATTCAATCTTGTTTTACATTGTTATGTTATGAAGCCTTAAATATGCATCTGTTTTACACAAGATAAAAGAGAAGGCATTAGTTATCCATAAATCAACCAATCTCGGCTAGTTACTTAGGAGTAGCAGCTTACCTTAAGATTTCTTTTCTGATTCCGGGTGTGAGGAAGAGTTGAAATAGTGATCCACTGACAATAAATAACATCTTGCATTAAAACTTGGTGGCAAAAAGAAAGTCTAATTAAGAACATATAGGGAAGAACTGGCAAATTTACCATTGGTACTTGGCTCTGGAGAAGACTCCATCAATGAACACAGTTCATATTTCTTGTTCAAAAGATGAAAGGACATGAATAATGCAGTGAAGGTTAATGCAAGTCGAAGCTATGCAATGAAGGTTAATGCAGATCGAGGCTATGTTGTGAAGGTTAATGCGGTTCTCACTAAAATATTGTTGTCATCCTGTTCTCTCGAGTCAAGTAAATGATAAACGAATGTAAACCGATGAGGGCGTGACTAGTCTGTGAGCTTCTATCTCTGGCCTGGGGATGTCCATGAAAAACAAGTCCTCCATGGATACACAGGACACTTCGACGCTATAGACATCTTTTGCATTTAGAGATATATAGATCTATGTGCCCTTTTTGTAATGAATCTATAGAAACCGCGGATCATCTTTTCATGCATTGTTCAGTTGTTTGGAAATTGTGGAATCGTTTTATGAAATGGTTGAGCATCCAATGATGCATACCCAACAGTACTATAGATGAACTTTTACGTACATGGTCTCCACTTGTAAAAAAGAAATTTCAGAGCAATGGAATACTAATGCTAGCCTTTGGCATAGCATGAGAAATTTGGATGGTTAGCAACAAGTTGGTTTTCTAGGAAAAGATTTGCAATTGGAATACATTTTGAGCTCATTCTTCATTCTCTCGATTTATGGTTAAATACATCTCGATTTATTGTTAAATACAATTGATAAAATCTTTTTATACACAGGTTTGGATTTATTTAGAGATTTGGAGGGGATCCTTTTATGGTCTTCGATCCTAATAGAACTGTGTTCATAGGCTCATAAGGATTGTTTGGGTATTTCTTTCTCGTAATCCCTTACTTTTTTCTTATGTTTCTTTCTCTTCGTATTCTTTTTTGCTCCTTAGCCTGCAATTTTGGCTCTAGCTTCATTTCAATAATAAAATTTGATTATTATAAGAATATAGTATAAGAAGAGGAATTTAGGGAACGAGAAAAACTTCTTGAGACTTTATCTATGGAATTTCCCTTGGTGTGACAGCATTGCACTTGATTAGCACATGTTGAGAGAGGTTGCATGTATCTCACGTGCTTGTTTATGGTCGGCATCTAATGACCAAGGGTCATCAAAAGTGCTGCTTGAAAAACTAGCAATGATTATGTTCGTATGATGCGTGACTGACTTTCTTCTAGACATCTAAATAAATTAAAGGACTAAGATACTGTAAACCATTTCTATTTTTAAAATAATTCATCATTACCTTTCCTATACAAGAGACTATCTAAAATTTATTTACCTGTAAATACATATCAATAATATGTTTTCACAAATCAGTTAATTTTATTCAACTTCTGTAGCTTCTAACTTTTCAATACAAGTTTATTAAAATTTATGAATGGTAAATAATTAATTTGATCTTAACAATCCGATTCATAAGCTTTGACTGAATAATGTTAAATTTAAGTTGAAATTCGATCATTATTTCAATATTCGTATTACAAAATAATTTAAATCCGATCTTGTTTTCAAATAATTCCACCTAATTAATATATATTATTATTATTTTATGTATACAAAATCACAAACTAAATTTGTATTTGTATTTAACAAATAATCACATTATATACACAAACTAACTTTATATACAATTTTAAATTCAACAAATAATATATTATTTATTATGATAATATTGATAAGTTCTTACTCCAAGACACTTCTCCATTGTCGTCATGTCTTGGAACACGTTTGATGTTTGTTCTTAAGTGAGACTCGAAATAAATATCAAGATCTCTTTAACAATATAAGTTTTGCATATCGAAGCCTTAATATGCACCTTATTTTTTACTTTTCTCTTAAGGTTGAACAAATATCTACATGAAATTAAATGAACGTTCTAAATTAAAAAAAAAACAACATGAAATTTAATTACGATGCATATGTAATCCTTAACCGGTAAATTTATAGGTAGATGCTCCATTAAATCTAAGAAATATGGAGGGAATATCATCTCAAGTTTACAAAATTGTCTGGACGATATTCATTTCAAGCATCTCTATGTATTGCGTATGCAACTTGTTTGAGCATATATCTCTAAAGAAGTGACTGATCTTTGTGAGTGTTTATATAAACACATGATAGTCATAACTTTTTATTTCATACAATCTACAATCTTCCAAATTCATCAATCTAGATATGTTCGAAGTATGTCCATTACGAAATCATAGACTCTTAAACTATTAGTAAACAAGTAATCATGCATTCTTGTTTAAAATGAAGCTGGCTTTGAGATTTGCGACCCGTGACTCATCATAAACCAACTCCATATTTTTACAATGACAAAATAAATGTATATCCATTCTAGCCTTCATGTTGTCCTTTGTCTTTCCTTTCACGTCCATAATTTTGTTAAAAATGTTTTTAAACATATTTTTTTTCAATGTGCATGACATTGAGGTTATGACAAAGAAAATTGATTTTTCAATGAAAAAGCTCCCAGAAAATACTTCACTTTGCCTAATTATGGGTCACACTAAAACCAGAAAACTTCTGCTTACCGAATTGAAAACCAAACACAATGTTATTGTACTGCGACACCACGTCATACAAATCTTTACCCGATGTTAGAGGTGGTGCAACATCGAGTAGAGAATTGTATGGCATGGTGTCGCAAAACGATGAGATTGTGTTTGGTTTTCAACTCTACCAATAAAAAATTTTGTTATGTATTTGTGATATGTTGACAAGAACTATCAGTCGTAATAAAAAAACCTTGTTATTTTTCATACAGTAAACATGCTAATTTTTCATGTATACTTTAACTAGATACCATTCTATACATAGAAAAATCATTAATAGTCCATATCAAAACTGCTTTCATATAAAATTTTTATTTCCTTAAGACATCATAAGTCAAAGTCTTGGGTAACCACAACTGCTTCAACCTATTAATCAACGGTCGAAGACAAACATCTATATTCTGACCTAGAATATTAGGACTAGGTATGACCTTAGATAAAAACATGAACTTCGATCTTATACACATCCCTAGTGGCAAGTTGTAAACTGTGAGTATCACTAGCCAACAAGAATAAGGAGTAATAAATGATCTGAATGGATTGAATCTGTCTATATATAACCTAAGATATATGTTCATTGATATATCACCCCACCCCGCTAGCAAGATATTGTCCGCTGTGGCTCGTGAGCCTTACGGATTTATTCTTGCAGCCACGCATGGCTCCAAAACATGTTTTTCAAAGTAGCGCAACACACTAACCCTGTTAGATATTGTCCCCTCTGGGGCTTCCAGTCCACCCATTCCCAGGGTTTCCACCCAAGTTCCCCTCAGATTTATAAACGTATCTTACTAGTCAAGGTGAGCATGCTCATATAAGGCCTTCCCCCAAGTCCTCACCCGCCGATGTGGGATATTACAATTGATTTCATTGAAAATTGAGAATGCAACCTATTAAAATGTTTCTAAGCTTTACCATCGGACAGTTGCACCATGACTCCATCCATTGTATCATGTGAATGATGTCATGTCATGTGCTCAACAGTTATTGGAGAAATAAATAACTTTTGCAGTCTAAAAGGGATTGAGAATCATATAAGCTTTCTATATGCAACAAAAGTCCTTCCATTATCATTTCTAGATTTATAACGAGCATGCCTACATGTTATGTACTTAGTCAACTCTATATTTTCGAGGTAGCACAACATAGATAAGTTTGGACATATGTTAATTTTTTGGTATCCTCGGCCAAGAGGTTTCATAATGTATTTAGCAGCTTAAAAGTTCCTTTTCAACCTATTACCTTAAGGTAAAATGCTTCTCGCTCATTCAACAATTTTGTTGTAACCGACCTCACTCAATCTATGATTTGACTTGATGGTGAACACCTGTGCAACAACAAATAATTTGTTGTGATTTGTGCACCCATCCTATAATGGTTCGTCAGAGTCTTTTGAAAGATCAAAAAACCTGGTCACGTCTGTATTTGGTTTTTCATATATGATTGAACATTCATTTGCATAACCCTATTTCATTCATATTGCATTCATAACCATATTTCTATAAGGATTATAATTGTCATCTACAACTCTAAACACGATGCTAGAACTAGAAATTGACCCAATCATCCTTTCCACCATGGTCTCGTATGGAACATATGGTTCTCCATGTGTAAACCAACACATATATTTCTCCATGAACACTTTTTATAAAAGATATATTGTTATAACATCTGGATCGAGAAACTTTTTATTTTTACTTCTGTTACATGGACATCCAATACCGCTTCTACAAATATTTTTTGAATTAGATAGTGTGTAATTAATAAAACCCTTAACCCTATTATTGCACGTGCACAAGCAATGTTACGACGTTAGGATCAAGGGGTCGCCACCTAGTTGTTTGGTTTAAGGTTAGTCATTAGGAGACCCGAGTGGACTGGTCTTATATGAAATTCAAGGGTAAGAGATTAGTTGTGACTAGGGAATGTATTAGCACCCATAACACACCTTATTTATGATACGTTGTATCGTGTGGTTTGGATGTGATTTAAAGGTGTTGATGGGTTTCTAACTGGTGGTTCGTTTATGGTTCAAATTAAAGATTTTATGTCCATGAATAAATCTAGCATCTCAAATTTATCATGGACTCTTATGCCCAAGTAAATTCTTATAGGAAGAATCCATGTAAGTGCCCTGACAGGGTTCAAATATCCTAAAAGGCAAAAGTATTTTTCATAACTCGTATATTGTGATGAAAAATATTTCCAATTAAAATTGGATATTATCCAAAATAATTCTAAGAATTTTCTAGTTAACTCCTAGTACTTAAATACCATTCTATTGGTAGGTCTAACATTTATACTAGAATGTTGATCATTAATTTTCAGGAATTAAATTTTTTAGGGTTATTGAAATAGTGGTCAAATCTTTAAGGAATTTTACAAACTTATTGTAAATTCCAAAAACAAAATGCAAAACAAAACACAAAAAATTTCTAAAAACAATGCTAAAAACATTTTTCTCTCCAATAACATGAAGAAACCAAACCCAACAACCCATAAATTCTAAGCCTACTGCTAAACCCAGAACTAGCCTCTTGGGCTTATGAAACATGTTGTTTTTGGTCATCATAAATCACATTACCAATACCAAGCATAGTTCAATCTAGAGAACTAACAAATAACATAAAAGCATCAATAACATGCACAGAGTTTCAAAGTTCAAAACTACCAAAGCTAAACAGCAAACATAGTCACAATATTTGGATTCAAAACTTGATATTTTTAACATTGATATGCCAAAACATACTTGTATAAACAATGAACTTGCAATAAAAGACATCAAATTGATCAACATGATTCCAAAATATTTAACCCATAAACAAAAGCAACTTACTATTTTATTACAAAACAGATTCAAACACAAATCAAAATACTTCAACTACATCATCAACATGCTATTGGGCTAAAACCATTAAATTAAATAAGTATCAAAACCAAGAATCATGCCTTTAATACAAGTCTCTCTAACACATTATTGATCAAAACTAAAACAAACTATCATAACAAAAGCTTGAGCAATCTAAAACATGTTTAAAACAAGAACAAAACAAACTTTACCGAAAAACATCAAATTATTCTAGCACCAAAATTAAAGAAAAAAAATGCAAGGTAAGCTTAAATAACATCAAAGGAGGTTTAAACATTAAAAAAAACATGAATAGGTAGGCCATATGGACTCCACCCTTGAACTTTTACATGGTTATACCTTCTTCAAGCTTGCTGGCTACGGACTGGTGATTTCCTTCTCTTTTCTTTCTTTCTTTCCCTTTTATTATCTATTTCTTCTAAAGCTATGTTAGGTTTTTGAACCTTCACACTAGGATCTTTTCACAGTGTGTTTCTCCATGTTTTTCTTTTCTCTCTTTTCTATATTTTTTAGGGGTATTTATAGGATTTTGCTAGGATTCTTGATGGATTCGAACATAGATTGATTAAAACTTAGTCCTCTAATCAAAATGAGAGGGTTTTGGACAAATATTAACAACTAGAACCTTCATTTTCAATGATTTTAGGATGGTGAATTTGTAGAAAATTTGACTAAGTGTGGACAGTTAGTTGTGGTAATAACTCTTCTCCTTCCAGAACCTTTTCTTTCTCATTACAGCTTTTGACCTTATTGTCATCTTATTCCAATATGTTGATGCCTATAGTAGCCAAGCCTTGGGTAGAGATATCCATCATATCTTCATAGTGCATTGCATAAGCAGTTTTAAGAAATGAAACCTGGATCAGGGGGATGACAATTTCTTCCTCTTCCGGTTCCTATCCTCCCAACCTGGTCAGCTTTTTTTTATTGTTTGATATCAACAACTCTTTTATAGTTTTACTTTCCAAGCTTAAAGTCGAGCCTAAATCTTTAATTTGCAGTATTCAACCTTATCAGACTTATCCTCTCAGGATTCCTAGAGATAGGATCATACTGGAAATGAAGTTTTGGCTTTAAGAAATATTTGGTCGACATTCTTACGACTTTAGAAATTACTGATTTTTTCAATACCATGTTTTTTGGCACCTATTTTGCATTAACTATTTCAAAAGCATGAAGATTTCTATCTTTGCTCCATTTGGCTTCTGTGTAGGGAATTACCACATTCTGCATCATTACCAAGATCTCTTCAGCCTTAACTGTCATCATTGTTTCATTCATAATATACTTCAAACATTGATGAAAGGATGATGTCACAACGTTAACGGTATGTATCCAAAGCCTTCCTAATAACATGTATGATGAGTAGATTTCCATCACTTGCAAGGTTACCAAAAATACTTGCACGCTAATGAGCAACTCTATTTCAATGCCCCCCACCATTTAACTTAGGGAACCATCATAAGCCCTAGCTGTTATGGTGTTCGGCGGTATATGCGTTAAATTAACTAGCATTTCATATAGCACGTACTTTGGAAGTGCATTTAAAGTTAAACTGTTGTCTACTAATACCTTGCCAATGGTACAATCCTTGCACCTCATAATGATGTATAGAGATTTATCATGACCTGTTCCTCCAGCATTGAGCTCATTTTCAATGAAGTATAAGTAATTTGTGGCATGAATTCTTCCAACCAGATGATTCGTAGTCCGTTGGGAAATGTCTTAGGGCACATATTCCCTTGTGCAACACTCTTTGCATCACATTGCGGTGGGGTTCATAACTAAGGATAAGAGATATTAGGGATATCCTGATAGGGGTTTTCTTCACCTCACTCTCAGGTTTGTTTATTTTCATATCTTTGACAAACTTTTTGCTTTTAGCTTTTCGTTACTTTTCTGGTTCTTCAGGTGTAGAACACCTGTCACTTTGAGTTAAGCCGTCAATATTAGTCTTAAACGTAGGAGCAATACCCTTAATATCGAGAGAATTTCCGGAATTATGAGGCAATGCATTATAGTTTCCATTGTAGGTAATGACATGCCTTGTCAAGATGAGCTTCAGTGGATCTCTCTCAGTATGATAAAGCTTACATATCTCTTTTTCCTCCCATGGAAACTTATCAAGTCTACGACATCATCTTTTTTCTCATTCTCTATTTGTAACAGACCACAAGTCATCATTTGTATCACCTTCTAGTGAAACTCTTTACATTCATCGATGTTATGTCTCATTGCTTCGTGGAACCTATAAAAATTATCACTCTTTCTTGAATTTGATTCATTTTTTATTGGCAAATACTTATCTTGCACTAACATGTCATACAACTTATCCATGGTTACCTTTAAAACCTTTATTTTCTTTCTTCCAAACTCCACAACATTTACTCCTCCACTATTGGAAGCATGATTAGTTAGGGGGTTGAAATTGATATTGGGGGTATCTTTAAAGGTTATCCATCATGCTTTGAATAATTACAAAAGCTTCCTCGTAAATGCTGAGCAGATATCAATATTGTGGCTAGGGTTTCTAGCATGGTACTCACATGTTAGATCTGGTTTGTACTAATTTAGGAAGGGAGGCTTTAATGGTGGAAATGAAAGAGGGCCACATAACCTTTACTTAGTAATTTTGTATACATTTCTACTAAGGGCATAGGTAGAGGCAAGAGTTGTTCTTGATTTTTTTTAGTAGGCTCTTATTAGATTGTTTTCGGTTTGCTTTTTTTTTTTTGGGTGAGCTAGTTTACTGGAAGAGGCTTAACAAAGTTAACATTGGATATTTAGAAAGACATGGTCTGATAGCTTTGTGTTTGGTAATTCTTTTTACTTTTATACCCTTCTTTCACATTACTCACCCCAGCATCATTTTTCCTCATAATAAACCACTTCTTCTCTATAGGTTCTGATATTCTACTAGCTCGTATCTCTTGTTCTATTCTCTCAACAATAACAACATCATCATAGAAATGTGGGACAAAGCTACCCATTAAATGCTCATAATAACAACATCATCATAGAGATCATAATGACATCAATTGTTAAGCAGTCAAAACAAAGCCAAAAGATTTCCACAAGAAATAAGCGATCCTGTGTCTTTTAAAACAATAATATGTGAAAGAATTTTGGATTCTCAACCAAAAAAGTTTAAAATCTCCATGAAAATACTTTCAAATTTACATCTCAATGATTTTTTTAAAACAATAATATGTTAAAGAATATTATTTTTAAATTTGTGGTCCATTCTCAAGGCAAGAAATATAATTTACAAAAAAATTCATTGATCAAATTTGCAAAAAAATTAGCAAAGATGATATTGATGCATAAGAAGCTCATATAGCCCACCAGGAAGACTGGTGATCAAATTTAGCTTAAGAGCATTTTGGTTAATAATGATAGTGGTATGGATATCTAAAAAGCTAAACGATGATGATGGATATGAGCCACCTTAGCTAGGGGCAACATTGTTTATAGCCAAAATAGTCGAAGGTAATTTTATGAGAATAATATGCATAATGAAAGTAGTTGGTGGCAATGTGGCTGGAAACAATCAATGATAGTGAATGATTTGGTGAATCCTAACAGTAGTTGAGAGTAACACCACAATGTAAAAACATGGTCCAACTAAAAGGCATCTTCATGGATGGAAGAAGATTTCTCGTGTAAAAATGGTTATGATACCTGCCAAAGATTAGTACCTTTTTATGAATGCTGAAAGGACTTGAACTGCCAAATCAGCTTGGGGCAATTCAAAACAATCCTTGACAGTAGAGGACTTGTTGAAATCCTTTTAAAAAGGAGAAAATATAGCATCAAGGCAAACGACAAGCACGCAATGATGCTCAAATACCACACTTCAAGGGCACCGTCTGACAAGAAAGAAATATCTATAGCCTCAAGGTCCAGGCTACATGAAAAAATGGTAGTCAAACACATTAGTCACACAGATAAAAATTCAAGTGGGCTAAAGAGTCAAGTGACTAGGAAGACTCATCTAAAAAATTATCAACCTCATCCATCAAGGAAGAGAGAGATATAATGAAAATAAGGGACCTGTATTTCAAACTAGTAGGATGCATGCATATCATCTAACCCAAAACATTGCAAAATGTTTTTACAGAAAATTTACAGGAAAAATCCTCGATGGAGTCCAAGAAAGCCTCGATGAATCCAAGTCAATGAAGAACTTATCCTTGAGCTATGATATCGAGGAAAATTTTGACCCTACAATCAGGATATTCAACTTTACCATTAGGAAAGGAAATTTTAACCCTGTCATCAGGAATTCCAAGTTTTAACCTTATAATTAGGGAATCAAACCCTACCATTATGAAAGGAAAACTTAGCATTGTCATCAAGAATTTTCATTCAACTCTACAAAAAAAAAAATCGAACTCTACTATTAAGAAATAAGATTTTAGCTCCGTCATCAAGAATTTCCAAGTTTTAACCCTGTAATTAAAAAATTCAACCCTAGCATTAAGAAAAGAAAATTCAACACTACTATTAGGAAAGAAAAGTTAAACCCTGTCATCAAGAATTGTCATTCAACCCTCCCATCAGGAAAATCCAACCTTATCATTTGGAAAGGAAATTTTAACTTTGTTATTAGGAATTTCAAGTTGTAACCCTGCAATCAAGAAATTCAACCTTGCAATCATGAAATCCAATCCTACCATTACAAAAGGAAAATTCAACCATGTTATTAAGAATTTTTATTTTGAATCCTACAATAAGGAAAATCCTGCCCTACCATTAGAAAAGGAAAATTCCACCATGTCATCAGGAATTCCTAGTTTTAACCATGCAATAAGAAAATCCAACCATACCATTAGAAAAGAAAAATTCAACCTTACCTTCAAGAATCTTCATTTTTCAACCATGTCATCAGGAAGCATCAATTTCAACTCTACAATTAAGAAAAAGAGGTTAACACTTCCATCAGGAAGTTTCAGACTCAACAATGCAATTATGATATCTTAAGCTAGATCCTACATCTAAGTAAGTCATTTCTAAATCATGAGGAAGGTCATCTCTCTAAACGATTAAATTTCCAAAACATTTCAAATCTTAGGTAAGTCATCCATAAAAATAAGACCATCTTGAGTAGGTCACCCATAATAATGAGACCACCTGGGTAGTTCACTCATAAAAATAAAACCATCTTGGGTAGGTCACCTATTAGAATGAGACTATCTTTTGAAATTTTAGGGTATCGAATACCTTTTATTCAAAATATGTAATTTATGAAAGTGTTAGATCCATTTGTTGAACGTCGGATCCCTTTCGTGTTAAATATCATTTTTCTTTATGAAACTTACTATATAAAACCCCACACAAGACTTTGGACTGTACGCATTATAAAAAGAGGGCAACTATTGTAACTCAATCTTTTACCCCCATTTTTCCACAAATACAAAATTAGAAAAATCCAAAACAATGTCTTTTTAGTAATTTTAGTTAATTTAAATTATTTTGTTACTTTCTTTATTTTTATTTAATCTTTGTTTGTAAACAATCTTAAAAATCATTAAAAAAAATACAAATAAAAAAATTAAAAACAAAATATAATTATAGTTGAAATTGGACCACTAATTGAGTATCACGAGCAAAAATGAAGTTTGGGAATTTTTGGGTTACAATTAAGGGTTAAATTGAAGAGGAGATTGAGAAATGAAGTTATTTTGATTTAATTTAGCTAAGAGTGGAGGAAATTTAAAGTTCAAGGATTATTTTGAAATAAATAGTCAAGTTAGAAATTAAAGTTGAGCTTAATTGAAAGGCTAATTTGAAATTGAAAGTCAATTTAGGTCAAGAAATAAAGATTGGATGAACCAAAAATAAATTTGCAACAAATAATTAAATATAGAAAAATAAATTAATTCAATTAGAGGTACAATCAAAAATAGAAATGTGATTTAAGAATTTTGAGAAGCAAATGACTATATTGAAAAGGATAAAATATTAAGTATCAATTGATTCTGTGTTTAATTTCATTTTAGTCTTGTTTATTTCATTCCAATTAATTCAGTCCAATTAATTACATTTCAATCCAATTGTTTTTATTTCATTCATTTTAGTCCAAATTAATCAAGCAATTAAACCCCAAAATCTTGTAATTAATTTCAAAATTTGGATCATTTAAGTCCAGATACCAATCTCTCAATTCCAGCTCCACGATCCCAGAATTGCAATCCAAATCTTCAATCAAATCTCCATAATCAAGTCCCATAAGTCATTCTAAACTACATTAATTCTAGCCTTTTCTCTTCACAAAAAAAATAAGCAGAGGCAACAAGGAGGGGACCAACGTTCATCCTAATCGAAAAAAAAAAGATAGAGCCTAGAAGTTCCATCGATCCCCACAATGGTTGTCGAGTTTTTACCATTAATTTTAAATTTCTTATAATTTTATAAATTTATGATATTTTTACGATTCAAGTTTTTATTATTGTATTTTTCGTAAAATGACAGTCTCAAAAAGTTGCTACAAGTTTAAAATTATTATGTGGCTAAATATTTCTGCTTACAGTACCGAAGGGTAATCAGATTTTGGGTTATAATGACCTAGATTTTGGATAGAATTTATTGCACTATGTTATGGTAGATTTCCGAATCAAAAAAATAATTTAAATCCGAAATGAAAAGTTGAATTTCTATTGTTGGCTGCTTCTCTCTGAAGCTGAAGCAACTGTAAGATATGGTTCTAAGAACTTCCATTCGCATCTGGCCATGTTGACTGTGGCACCGAGGTATATGTTGACATTAAGAAATAGTATATGGTTATTGAATTTGTAACAAGAAAAATTCTATTTGGTAACAATTTGATCCATTGAGATCTCATGATAAAGGGCATTGATCCTACAAGATTTCATGATAAAGAACTTTTTTTTCTCATACACGTGTGTGTCCATGGAGTTGGTCAAAAAGAAGGAGAAGAAAGAAGGGAATGTCTACGAGAGTAAAGATAAAGATGGCATGCAGTCCATTTGCCCATCCATGGGGCTTGAAAGGCTTGTTTCTGGTGGATGTAAAGATCAAAGAATCTGGAGTTGCTGTCATGGGGTTATCTGAGGTGAATATGACCATCATTCACTGGTTCTTGTGAAAAAAATCTGCAGTTTTGAGATTTTTGAGGTGCTTTGATGACTTCAATGGGATCAAACTTTGAAGTTGAGTGATTTTATGAGGGTATATTTGTGGCATAAAATCTCTGAAATGGGACCAGCTGAATATTGCCTTCATGCAGAAAAATTGATCTTGGCACCTCTCTGCGATTAGAAGAGGAGAACAAAAGTATCTTACTTTTCTAAGATACGAAGTGATTTATGATTTGCAATAAAATATGAATTTTAATAAGAGAAGAACTTGTGGAACAGAATTACTTTTTGAGAAGCCAGTACCACAGAAAATGGTCAAAACACAGAAGGTTACTTCTACGAAAATAAAACACTTCCTCAGGGTCATGAATAATGCTGCTTGGCTTTAGCTGACACACGACATGGCTCTTTTGTCTTTCTTTGGACAGCTATATTCCAAATTTTCATGCCAGAAAAAGCTAGTTTAGGTACCTCTCTTTTATGAATGCTCAAAATGTGCTTCCATCATTGGTGCATGTTCTGAGTTCCCACACGCACTGCCTAGAACTACTCTGTAAAGCATATATATCAGCACATTTCCTTCCTAGAAAAGAATCTTTTGTTTTCCTTTTCTGGTTTGTCCTTAGTGAATCTACTTTGACATCTTACAGACATGAATTTCAAAATCTTGAATGATATTGAAATTTGGTGACATCGATTGACTAATGCATTAGGGGTCCATATAACTTTGAAAAGTCACTTGATCAGCATAATATATGTATGTATGTATGTATGTATGTATGTATCAATTAGTTTTTTGCAGAAAGGGCTTTGCTAGATTACTAAGATAAACATGGGCGATTATCCAAATTTGATAGAATTCAAAGGGTGGCAAGAGCTTTAGTTTCTGCCCTTGAAGAGCATAAATTCTTCACTAGCGAAATTTCAAACTTGAGTTTTCTTTCTTTCGCAGAATAATATGAAGGTGAATCATCTACACTTTGATTTTTCTTTTTTCCCTGTTAATCGGAGGAGATAAAATGCCAGGGAAAAACAACTTTATTTCATTATCGAAGGCTAGAAAGGTGAAAACGGAAGGAACGATTCGGAAGAATACAAAGAATAAAATTTCAAGAATGTGCTTTTACGCGTGCTCAATACTTCTTCATCTCCTTTCCTGTTATCCTTTTCCCTTTTTCTACCAGGGAATATCTAGTACAGCTGAATGAATGTGCTTAAACAGTACACCTAAGATGGACTTGATACGATTCAGAGTTCAACTTGTGATAAGTCTATTTTTTAACGGGCTTAAAAATTTTTTATAACTTTTTTCTCTTAGGCATGCTCAACAGAATGAATATGCCTCAAGTAGGAGGCTTGACAGTGTATCACGCCCGGCAATTGAACTTTGCAATCAACCAAGTTAAAGATAACGTGTTTGCCGAACCTGAGGCACTTAGACTTGATAGTCCCCTAGGTCCAATGTAACTTGGGTCTGACAAACATGTCAAATCCAAGACACTTGAACCTGGTAGTCAGTCAATTCTAAGACATTTGAATTTGGCAAATCAGGCAAGTCTAAGGCACTTGGACTTGACAATCCACCGAATCCGAGATAACATAGGTCTGGCAAACATGTAAAGTTCAAGGTAACGTAAATCTGATAAACATGTCAAACCCAAGGCACCTACACTTGGCAGTCAACCAAATCCAATGTGACGCGAGTTTAGCAAACATGTACAACTTAAGACACTTGGACTTGGCAATCAACCAAATCCATGACAACATGTATCTAGCAAACATGTCAAACTCAAGGCACTTGGACTTAGCAGTAATTAGCTAAGTTCAAGACAACGACCATCCTCCCTTAGGTACGTTCAAGGGAATGACCATCCTCTCTTGGATCTAACATCGGGGAAGAACTCAGCTTTCATAGGCTTAGCTATATTTGAGATCTTAAACTCTAATCTCCTTACACTTTTTTAGGTGTATACAAGTATTTAAATGATCCATCATATTCTTATCAAACATTAATATAGATGTAAGAGATATTTATCCCTCATTAAATGTTATCAAGATAATTATGCTGCAGGCCCTTCTCTTCACAAAAAAAAAGATTCATGGGGCATAAATACATCATGAGATCTTCAGAACATAGGCTCATAATTTTCATTCTTTATTGCATATATATTTTCTGAACATCTCTTTTTAGAATATTATTGTATTTTTCTCTTTCTATAAAGATACTTATTTAAATATTAGAGAGTCCTCATCTCCACCAAAAAGGACGTTTTACACACTACATCATTAAATAGTTTTACCGACGGATTAATTTCGTTGGTGTAAGGCACGAAATCCATCGGTAACATTTTTACCGATGGAATCCGTTCGTCCGAATACCGATTGTCTGTAATTTCCCATTCCATCGCTGATTCTGTCGAAAATAAAAAAACCAACCACTGATGGTCTTACAGAAGGTGAAGCATGACAAAAAAAAATTTCATGCGAGAACATTACCGACGGAATCCTTCCGTCTGCATTTTCAACGGTACTCACCGATGAAATATCCGTCGGTGATGGTGGCATGACGGTAAATGTTTCAGAACTCTATCAAATACCGACAGATAGATTTTGTTGGTAATAGTAATGGTAAACACCGACGGAATATATCCGTCGGTAATTGTGGCATGGGTGGTAATTGTTTGGCAACTCTTGGTAAAATACCGACGGCCGGTTTCCATTTGGAAAGTCGTCGGTATGTATTTAAAATATTAAAAAATATATTTATTAATAGTAAAAAAGCTTAATAAACAAATAAAATTGTATTAAACATTAAAAATATAAAAATAATGTTATATAATATTCATCCAAATATTCATTACAAATTTAATGTGTTTAAAAAACAAAATTAAACTAGAATAGTGGAGGAGTTGGAGGAGGAGGAGGAGATGGGTTGTTCCCGGGACCGTACGGCTAAAAAGGGGCTGCAAATGTATCATTACCCATCCTTGATCTAATCTCCATGACCATTTGACAGAGCTGATCATAATTCGTCGAGAGTTATTCATATTGTTGTTTTAAGGCTACGAACTCCTCAAATTGGGTGCTCGATACTGATGGAGAGCTCCCAATGGTTGAGACACTACGGGCCGACCTCAAGTTTTCAGTCGTGGTGTTGGAGAGCCCGTAGACCCAATTTTTGCATAAACACATGGCAGTCATGACTCTTCATTCCAAATAATCTGCATTCCTCCGTATTAACCAGCCTTGATATGTTCGAGGCATGTCCATCGGGAAAACGTAGACTCTTAAGCCATTTGTAGACTAGTAGTTGTGCGTTTTTCTCTAACATAAAGCTTGCTCTTGGTTTTGCAACCCCTAACCCATCACAAACCAACTTCATATTTTTACGGTTACAGAACATAGCTACATCCAATCTAGCCTTGATGTTGTCCTTTGTCTTCCCCTTCACATCCATGACGGTGTTGAAAATGTTCTCAAACACGTTCTTTTCAATGTGCATGACATCAAGGTTATGGCGGAGAAGATTGGTCTTCCAATAAGGAAGCTCCCAAAAGATACTTCGCTTCACCCAATTATGGGTCAAACCAAAACCAGGAAACTTATGCTTACCTGATTGGAGACCAAACACAATGTCACCGTACTCTGACACAACATCATGCAATTCTTCACCAGAAAGACGTGGAGGTGTAACATGCTTTTCAAATCTGCCAACAAAAAAATCATTTTTGTTCTTTCTGTACCTGTGATTCGGTGGCAAGAAACAACGGTTATAGTAAAAAAAGAAGCTTTACCCCTATTTGTTAGTGTGAATGCCTTGTTGTTCTCCATACAGTATGGACATGCTAGTTTTCCATACATGCTCCAACCAGAAACCATTCCATAAGCTGGGAAATCATTGATAGTCCACATCAAAGCCGCTCTCATAACAAAATTTTGTTTCCTCAAGATATTATAAGTCAAAGCTCTAGAGGACCATAACTGCGTCAACTCATCAATCAACGATAGAAGACAAACATCTATATTCCTCTCCGGACTGCTCAGACCAGGTATGACCATAGATAAAAACATGAACTCCGGCCTCATACACATCCCCGGTGGCAAGTTATAAACCGTCAGTATGACCGGCCAACAAGAATAAGGAGCAGAAAATGACCCGAATGGGTTGAATCCGTCTGTACACAACCCAAGACGCACGTTCCTTGATTCAGCTGAAAAATGAGGATGCATACTATTAAAGTGTTTCCATGCTTCGCCGTTAGAAGGACGCATCATCACTCCATCAACCGCATGATGTGATTGGTGCCATGTCACGTGCTCCGCGGTCCTTGATGACATGAATAACCTTTGCAGTCTAGGTGTGCTTGGGAAGTATCTAAGTTTTTTATATGCCACGAGAGTCTTTTCTCTACCAGTTATGGGTTTCTAACGAGAATGCCCACATGTCATGCGCTTGGTCAACTCAACATTTTCAAAGTAGTATAACATGCAGAAGTTAGGGCACATGTCAATTTTCTGGTATCCTAAACCGAAGGGTTTCATCATGGACTTGGCAGCATAGAAGTTCTCATTCAGCCTGTTCCCTTCAGGTAAAATGCTTCTCTCCCATTCGATAATCTTGTCATAACCAGCCTCACTCAACCCGTGATCTGACTTGATGGTGAACACCTGTGCTACGGCCGATAATTTACTGTGGTTCGTGCAACCATCCTATAATGGTTCGTCAGAATCTTTCAACAGATCAAAAAACCTTGCTGCATCTGCATTAGATTCTTCTTTTATGATTGGACATTCACTGACATTACCTTCACTCATTCTCATTGCATCCAAACCATATTCTTGTAAGGATTACTGTTGTCATTTCCAACTTCATGCATGTTGCTAGCACTAAAAGTTGACCCAACCACCCTTTCTACCATGCTCTCATTAGGAACAAATAGTTCTCCGTGTGCATGCCAACACAGGTAATCCTCCATGAACCCTTTGGTTAGAAGATGCATCGTTACAACATCTTGATGCAAAAACTTTAAATTTTTACACTTCTTACATGGACACCTAATACCGCCATCAGTAAAATTTCTTGGGATAGATGTTGTGAAATTAATAAAACCCTGAACCCCGTTACAATAATCCATCCTCCGCAATCCTTGGGGTGAGTCCCGATACATCCATGAACGATCATCCATGACTTCTATCGAACCTCTATAAAATTATGACGACAAAATGTATTAATTAACTACGTTACGTAAATAAACATAACAAAAATATTGGTTTTCCCCGACATTATCCAACAAACTAAAATAACATTTATGTTAAATATTCATTATCAATTATCAACTATCAAATATCAAAGTTCATACAAATTTATACATATATAAATTTACGGAAATCATTACTTCGCAATAGAATTGATAACAATTAAAACAGACCCATTAAACAAGCTATTATTTATTTCATCACAACACATCTAATTCGGTGTAATTCAAACAAAGTTTCAACAATTTATAAACAAATATAATTTGATAAAATCTAAAACAAACTATAACAACTACAAAATTATACATTCATACTACAAGTTTCTTTGACAAATAACAATCAAACAAGTATATACATTAACAAAATACATATACTAAAAAAACAATAAAATTCACATTTAAATGTTAAAACTAAAAGGATAGATTTACTTACAAAACATGATAAAATCCACAAGAACAGATGTTGTGATCACGTACAAAAGTATAAGAAACTTGAGTGCTTGTGTTAAGAAGAGGGGAGAGTTGGGATGGGTGGTTGGCTGCAGTTTGGAAGGGGAGAGGTGGGATGGGGAAGAAGAAGGAGAAATAGAGGAAGAGAGTGTTGGCAGAGTGGATATATATTGACTATCACCGGTGGAATCACCGACGAAAAAACATGATAAAATCCACAAAAACGGATGTTGTGATCACGTACAAAAGTATAAGAAACTTGAGTGCTTGTATTGAGAAGAGGGGAGAGTTGGGATGGGTGCTTGGCTGCAGTTTGGGTGGGGAGAGGTGGGATGGGGAAGAAGAAGGAGAAATAGAGGAAGAGAGTATCGGCAAAGTGGGTATATATTGACTGTTACCGATGGAATCACCGACGGACACGTTCCGTTGGTGATTTCACTGGTGAAAGTGCCACGTCACTGTATGGAGATCCCGATTTGAATCCCTTGGTCATTCCGTCGGGAACATCATCTGAAACAAATTCACGTCATCACACCGTTGCAACTTTTCAAAAAAACTATATAGTCCGTCGACGATACGGTCGGTATATACCGACGGATGGATTCCGTCGGTATATATCAACCGTATCGCCGACAGATGTTCTTTGTCGGTATATACTGAAAGATTTTGAGACAGAATTATTTCCATCAGTAAAAATTACAGACGAAAAAATTCCGTCAGTAAGTCCGTTGATTTTCACTGATTTTCTGGTAGTGACAGGTATTAGCTGCAAGCTATCTTGACTTACCAAGCACTAAGTATAAGATATCAATTACCTTGACTAAGGAGAATGAATGAGATTACTAAAACCAATTAATTATTCAATTATCCAACCCAGAAATCCTATTTCTAGACTTAACCCAGAAATCCTATTTCTAGACTAGTTGAATTTTTGGTACATCATCAACTTGGAACATGATTAGAGAAAGATTTGCTCTCAGTTAAACTCAACAATTGATAGCAGGATCATATCCTGTTGAAGATCTCACCACAAAATACAATATGATTTGACAAGCAGAGATCTCAAACTATATTTTTCAATAATTTAATGCCTAAAATATATATGTCATTAGCTTCTATTTCCATGTCAAATACCAGTAATAATGGTTTACCGTGTCTATATGGCAAATGCACTAATAAAAATTATGTCATTATTTTCTATCTCCATGGCGGCTATACAAGTGATCTAAATTCCATCTGAAGATCACAACAGAGGGATTTGCACAAAAGGAGGTGGGAATGCAACTTTGGAAGTCGCTGAGTCAAAAGTTAGATAAGAAGATTGGAGGATATTTGGTGCATAAAGTTCGCCGTCCAAAATCAACTCAAGATAGCAGTGAAACCGTTGGCGTATGAATGCTAACAAATTTTCTAACTTGGAGCTCTCGTTGCAGCAGTAGATATGTATGCAAATCACCTATACATGAGCTTGGATTCTCAAATATTTGGCGCATCAAGCATTTGCTTTGCTTGTTATCTTTCTTTCATGAGCTTGTCCAATCAGGTGGTGTTCTGATGGCTTCTGTATAAATAATCCAGATACTCATTTGTAATTCTGCTACCTGGAAACTTAATACTATGGGCCGATGAAAACAGCAATAACATCACAAGAACAAAGAATATGGAGAAGTGTAGAATATCACACGGAATAATTGAAAGAATAAACTAGGAAGTTTAACTGTCATTAAGTTTGACTCCATCGTATTCATTTGTCAATGTAGAGGGATTCCTTTCTTCTAAACCATGTTTGATTTTGAACAAGTTGATTTTCATTATCTTCCCTTTTTACAATGAAGAATTCAAACAATATTCACATGTAACTATCCAATAACAAAAGTCAAATTGTAATGCAAGTTGTGCCATTCACTCTTCTTCAAATGCTATATTTAGCGGATAAGAATAAGATTTCCCTCAAATGTTGGCTCATGTTGATCAACGTATAGCAGAAAGTTTAGAAAAATTTGTTGATGACAGTGATGGTCATTTAATACTATTTCTAAAAATCACAAGCTCATAAATCTTATAACAAAAATTTTGGAAAATGTTACATTAAAAAGATGGAAAGTAGGAGTTCCCACATGATCTGAGAATCCAAGTGATGTCATAGCAAGAGTTCAACTATCTGCCAACTTGTCAGATAGGAAGGAAAGGAAGGTTCCCTCACCATTCAGAGCTTTATCCTTGACCTTATCTCTCGCTCTCTATATAAAGAGACTTTAGGTTTATAGCAGAACACACTAAATGGTCCATTCCATCCCACTCCTTGTATGAGAAGAAAAAAAATGGCTGCCATCTCCTTCGATCCAAGAATTAATCGTCAAACGAGCAAGAACTCCCATGGAGTAATCATTGAAGAAATCGAAGGGCTCATCAGAGTTTACAAAGATGGACACATCGAAAGGCCTCCTATCATTCCCAATGTTCCTTGCAACGTGGCGACAGTAAATGATGTGACAGCAAAAGATGTTGTTATCGACAAGTTCACTAACTTGTGGGCTCGCATTTATGTCTCAAACCGCTCAGGCACGCTGCCTTTGCTTCTTTACTTCCATGGAGGCGGATTTTGTGTTGGCTCAGCTGCTTGGAGTGGTTACCATGAGTTCTTGGCCAATCTTGCTTCTAAAGCAAGTTGCATTATTTTATCCATAAACTACCGGCTGGCCCCCGAAAATCGTCTCCCTACCGCTTATGATGACGGCATCGACGCCTTTACATGGGTAAAACAACAGGCTCTAAATGGTTCTCCCGAGCATAAGTGGTGGTTAAGTCGGTGCAATTTCTCTAGCATGTTCCTAGCTGGTGACAGTGCTGGTGCAAACATAGCTTACAACGTGGCCACAAGGCTAGAATCCAGATACAATCCTGAGTCCATGACAAAGCCTTTGTGTTTCAAGGGTATCATCTTGATCCAACCTTTCTTTGGAGGAGAGGCACGAACTTTGTCTGAGAAAAATATGACTCAACCAGCTAACTCAGCACTGACTCTGTCGGCTTCTGACACATATTGGCGGTTATCACTACCTCTAGGATCTAACCGTGATCATCCATACTGCAACCCTTTAGCAAATGGTGCAAGCAAGTTGCGTGACCTACGACTTCCAGCTATAATGGTTGGCATATCTGAGTTGGATATACTCAAGGACAGAAACTCGGAATTTTGTTCAGCCTTGACTAGAGCTGGTAAGAGAGTTGAAACAGTGACGTACAAAGGAGTTGGGCATGCATTTCAAATTATACATAATTCTCATCTCTCTCATACCCGCGTTCAAGAGATGGCATCCCATATCAAGACTTTCATCAACCAATGACAAAGGGAATGCGTTTCATGTTTCCTTCTTCTATATATCAAAGTCCAACTTCTTAATTTGTGATCAATCTATATTGTGTCATAACTTAAGATTCATTTTGTTCGTAAGATACATACTTTAAGACGTGTATCTATATGTCTTTGCTTTCTGTCCCAGTTATCCTGTTCTGGTTTTCCCAATACTTTCTGTTTGTTGCTTTTGCTTTTGGAGAAAAGCTTTACTTTCCTATATATGAATCTTAATTAGTTGGCAGGATGGTGGAGGAATGACCTAAATTAATGGTGTTTCTACAAAAGGAATATTACCATGGTAGCAAAAAATAGTTATATATTGAAGGATCGTTGTAGCAGGCATATTATTGACGATCATGGAACCTTTGTTGGAGAACTAAAGTAAAGCACCAGCATCACAAGCACAGTATGGGAGGGCAATAGAACAGAAGTCTAGAAGTTTAAAGCAGTAATTTCACTGCTCAAGAAATGTAGCTAGCTAGTGATATATATAGCCCAAAGCAGTGGTATTATAATTAAAAAAAAATAAAAAATTGAGGGCATTAAGAGATGCTTCATCTAAACTATATTAATGGAAAAATAACAGGTGATAGCACTTTTGTCTAAAATCTGAGTATACAATGGAGATGGAGCAATGGAATTAGTAGCAATACAGCTATGTTCAAGCCTCATTAACTACTATTAAAGAATCATGCCAATTTAAAAATTTAAATTCTTAGGTGAAGTTCTAAGATTTTGTTTATTTTATTTTTTAACATATCCTCTCAAGTAAACTTGTATGGACTCGCATTACATTGTAATATTAATTAATTTTAATTAAAAGAGAGAACGAGGATGGTAAAATTTGAACTTGTGACTATTTAATCACCAATCTTTTGGGTTGAGATAATTTTTTAACATTATATTAAAACAAATCAATCTTGCATTGAACATTAGCTTCTTTTTTTTAGCATACTATTTTATGTCATCCATCCAATCATTTTAAAATACTTTGTTTTCTATTCTTTTATATTTTATTTACTATTCTTTTTTCAATGATACATTAAATAATGACAAGGAGAAATCTTAAGATTATATGGATGATCAAATGACATTCAAATAACAAAAAAAAAAATAGAAGTACCACATGGCAAAGCCCAATAAAAATTGAGATCTTGCAATAAAAGAAAAACATAAAAAACAAGAGAAACTTAATACAAGTTGATAATTCCATTAAAAATTATATAAAAAAGACCACTCATTAAAAGAAAAGGAGGAAGAGAAAGAGAGAGAGAGTTCTTCCTTAAAAAAAAAAGGAGATCGAAAATGACTAAGAAGCTATAATAATAAAAAAAAAAAACATCATTTTGATTAAGAGTAAGCCAAAATAAATTAAATGGCCACTTAAAAAGCTAAATCTTAAAAAAAGATGTTTGGCTAGAGAAATATGATAGCAACTATGAGGAGAAAAATGGGTAAGAATAGTCATGTTAAGAAAAATACAATTCTTGAAGACAAGGCTATAATGACAATAAAAATGATGTACATTAAACTCAAATTATTATGAGTTTAAGGGGGCATGTTAAAAAAATAATCAAGATATTATTTAATAATCAATAAAAAATTAGATCAAGGAATTCAACAACTCAAAATAATCAAAAAATTATTTTAATCATTTAATCAAAGGAGATGATCAAACATGTTTTATAATTTGTTTTATTTTAATTTTTATGTGTCTTACTATATGGCTATATAAACTCTACAAAAATTTAATATAAAATATATATCAAATTACCAAATAATAATATCCTCCTCTATTCTAAATTTCTTTATTGTCACTTGTATCGCATGATAGTTGCACTAATATGTATGTATATTAATTGTAGATAGATGAATATTTTCAACTTTCAATGACATTAATTGATTATTGATCGTTTCTCCTCGTTCAATCAGATAGTATTCAAGCATGCAACGAGGGAATGCAATTCTTTCACACACCAGCTAGCCAAACAAGGAATCTCTAGAGGCTGTGCCATTGTTGCTTGGTTATATAACATGCCCTTGATCTTTTGCAAAATATTACAGCTTTTAGTCAGACTAAAAAAGAAGGGCTTCTCTGCTAGCTTTTTTGCATCTTGGTTAATTTCCAAATTCCACTAACCTCGTATCACAATGAGTTCATGTTCTGTTCTTCCATTACGACTTAGAGTTCGATGAATTTGAAATTCCATTTGCTTCATGCTTATGCTGCTGCTCATCTTGGTTTCATTATTGCAAGTGTCTTCGCAGTTAATTTCTACACTTTGTCAAAGATTTCATTCGGTTGTTCTCATGAATTTATCAAATCATCAAAACTTGTTTGAGACTCCTTCACTTCATCCTCTAAAGGAAATTAACGGGAATTTATTGCTTGACGTGTTGTGCAGAGACTATAGGATCAGTAGCAGATATGATTATATATGATATGTAAGTATATAGAAAACCACTTCTGGTGACTTTATAGAGATAAAGTGGATATCTAACAGGTTGTTTCGATAGATTTGCATAATTGGATGCTGGTTTTGTAAAGAAAACAGGAATATCAGATCCCCTGAAAGTTTACAGATCCTCCAAATCCTGTGACCACATAGCCTTTTTCAGTTTGGGTTTGGTATCCATGAACAACTATACTTCAGCTTCAACTTGGTGGTTTTCTAATCAAAACCCTGATTGGTCTTTAAGACGTGAACCTTTGGGAACTAGAACTGTATTCTATATTTTGCTAACATTGTTTAAGGACTAGCAGTTTCTGCTTTTCTGTACATTGCTGCTTTGATGTCTGGCAGAATCAAATTCTATACATTGTTACCATATTGTACTGGATCACTTAGCATCCGTCTGTCTATTTTGGAGAGCTTTCGTTTTATTGAAATGAGCACAACACAGAGGACAGAATCAAATTCTATGCCAAACCCATCAAACTAACGCTTCATTTGGAATATCTGATTAGAGCTACCAGATATGGTTGACAAAGAAATCTAATTTCTGGGCTGGGGATTCCGGATGGGAGATTGGCTCAAAAGTGAGAGGAAAAAAAGCTAAAACAGATGGAATAAAAAAAGCAGATAAGGTGATATTTGATGAATAAAGTTTCCTGCCAATTTGCATGTAAGCACTTTCTCAACCATTACTCCATTCAAGTCCATAGAGACAGTACTGTTAAGAAATAATATTGATAAGAAGGATCTGTCTATGTCGGTCATGCGAAGAATTCTGTTTAATGGGAATGGTGAATGTGGATTTTTTAGCTTAATTTGCCTGTTCAGTGAGCGAGTCATAGTCCTCCGAGTGCTTGCCTATGTTATCTTCCTCGCTACTAATTACTTCCACTTGATCAGCACACTGTATATAACACTCTGGAAGGCTAATGGCAATGTAATATCTTGACAAAGATTAGAGGCAAGCTACCTTGGGTTTGGGTTCTTTGCGACAATATGTTGACAGAATCATTGGAAGAACTTCCTACAAATTAAGCAGTCTAATTAACTGAATTGATTTGTACAATTTATTATCTTGATTCTTGCAACTGATTATTGACCAAGTCAATACATACTCTTAACACCTCCAGCAAACTAATCAGGTATGATACTCAGTTTCCACATGCTTGGTTCTTACATGGAAGACCGGATTCGAGGCTAAGACTAGTGCTCTAATGTTGTCACATCAAATAGTAGGAGGTGAGGAAAGAAAAATCTGAAACTCCTTCGGTAACACCCAAATCCAATAAGCTTTTGTTTTAGCTAAAGTCATGCTTCAGTATATGCTTGAATGTGAGACAACTCCTTGTTTTTAGGCATATCATGATATTATATTCTTGCCTTGAAAAATACTAAATCCACTGGTGATTCTTTTTTCATCAAGATCGCCAACCCAATTCAAGTCACATCAAACATTAGTCATAGTCGGTTGTGCCTTTCAAATAGTGAAGCACTATTTTAACTGCAATCCAATGAATTATATATAAATTGGTATAATTGATTTACATATATATGAAATATCTAGAAGTGTATTCTATATATAGGATCCCACATAATTGTGCCCTTATTAGATGAGAGTTTCATTCCTGAAGTCATAGGACAAGCTAGATGTTTAACACCAATCATTTTTGTGATGTCAAGGAGATCATGAAGATGAAATGTTAACACAAAAAATCTAAAAGTATTAGTACATAATATAAACAAAGAATAATCAACTTTGGATTCCTCAAAACCAGGCTTTAGTAATTGTTGAGATAACCTTCTAAACAAAGCTCTTGTAGCTTGTTTAAGGCTGTAAAAGTATTTATAAAAATGACACACTAGATCAAGTTGAGTCTTATAAATGAGTTTTTAAGGTTGTTCTATATAAAATTCTTTATTAAAGGTGCCATGTAGAAATGCATTGGAAAATCTAGTTATCTAGTTTTCAAACTAAATGTTACAGCAAGTGATAAAACCAATCTAATTGTAGTTAGTTTAACTACTAGAGAGAAAAGGTCAAAGTAGTTAATTGTAGATTTTTTATCAAATTCCTTTACCATAAGTTTGGCTTTGTAGTGTTCAATGTTATATTCAATACATCATTTAATTTTAAATACTTATTTATTCCTCACAACATGTTTATCTTTTGGCCTTGGACATAAAGACGACATCTTATTCTCCATTAAAGCATCAAATTCACGTCTCATAGTTTGTCTCCTTTCATATTTTGTTATTGCTCGTGTATAGCAAATTGGCTCATATTGTGTAAGTATATTATGCAAACAATAAAAAAGATGACAAGTGGTATAAAATATTTTAAAACCAAGATATTATTTATGTTTTTAATTTCTTGTTTTAGAATGTGTTATGATAACTATGTTAGGTTGTGTGTGTTGAGGACTTTATAGAGATGGAAGAGTGGGACATGTCTGATGTTAGTGAGGAATTTGTAAGGATGGAGTTATGTTTAGGTTGGGGTCTAAAAGATTTGTAGGTGATATAGTATTTTAATCAGAAAAAAAAAAGATGAAGGTTAAACATTATCAGTCATGAGAAGAATTAGGTGGTATATTTATCTTCAGAATTTAAAGATATTATAATTGCATAAGAGATAGGAAACAAACTTGTCAACATCTTGCTATCATTATTTAGTGAAATGTAACATTTATCTTTTGTTGAAAATAAATTATCATCAAATACTACATGTTTGAAAATATAAACATTAAATGTGTCCAAATCTAGGAAACTATATCCCTTTTGTTGATTAGCATACCCAAGAAAGAAACATTGTTTGCTATGAAAACATAGCTTATAATCTTTATAGGGTTATAAGTAAGGATAACAGGAACATCCAAAAATCCTAAGGGAATTGTATGATGGCAGTTTTTTATGGATCATAAAGTAAGTAGATAAATTGTGTGGGACAAGTAGGTGGGCGATTTATGAGTAATATTATTGTAAAAAAGGCATCAATCCAATATTTATTTGGTAGATTTGTTGTTGTTAATAAAGTTAAACCATTTTCTTGGATATGTCAATGTTTTCTTTTGGCAATACCATTTTGTTATGAAGTATAAGGGAAAGTTAATCTATGATATTTCCTATGTGTTGCTAAAAAAAATTGAAATTATTGAAAAGATATTATCCCCCATTGTCTAATTGTAATTGTTGAATTTTAAAAGAGAATAAATTTTCAACAAGAGCTTTGTATTCTTAGAAAATAACAAATGCATTGAATTTAGATTGCAATGGATACACCATTTGAATCTACTAAAAGGAAGTTTTATAGCTTTTCCTAATTGACAAGAGTTGTAGAAACTTAATTGTTTAAAAGAATCATAAATAGATAAATAATTACACAATCAATTCAAGGTGGACTTGGATGGATGCCCTGTATGTTTATGCCAGTGTTCCTATGAAGTTTTTATTCCTAGCATAGCAGTAAGTAATGCAGATTATTAAAAAAGCTCTTATGACTAACAAGTGGAAAAAAAAACTCCATTTTCAACTAGTCCTTGAAGTAGGATGCAACCCATTTTATTTTTCTTTACACAAAAATCAATATTAGATAATACAAAATAGCAATCATTGTAGACAAGGTTGGTTAATTGATAAAATATTTAGAGAAGCATTAGGATAGTGAAGGATATTGATGAGTTTGAATGAGGTATGATCAAGGTTTAGAGTTCAATTTTTAGTTTGTTTGACAACTAAACCTGAGACATTACTAACTTAGATAATATCATCAGCCTCATAGGATTTTTGGTTGGTTAAATTTGTTGTCTTGGTAGTGATAAAAGCATTTGCTCCACTATTCGTATACCAAACATATTGGTCATAAGAATTGTTAACTTCAGAAGCCATAGTAGCAATATCAGTAAGTGGAAACCATCTCTAAAAAGAAAAGTCAAAGTGATTATAACATTCAAAAGCAACATTCCTTTCTTACCATAAATCTGATAGATTAGTCTGTCATTAGGAGGTTGATTAGGATGAGTAGTGATGTAAACCCAAAAGGTAAGAGCCTACGTGTAAGAAAAAACAAACCTAAGAAATCCAAAATCAAATTTGGTTGATAAAATCTCGACCTAATGATTATATAAACTGAGGAACCAAAACTACTGAAATAAAACCCCTATCTAATGATCATAGAGATTCACGAACGAAAAGTATAAGGAAGACACCACGAAGATAATTATTTTTCGACAAATCAAGATAGTTCAATGAATAATCAAAAGTATAAGAATTTTATCACGCACAAGCACATAATATGCAACAATAAAAATGAATATAAATCTAAATTGAAAACCTTACAAGAGAGTACTTAGTCAAAATAAACTCAACCCTAATGAACTAATGAGGTGACATTAAACCCAATTTAAATAAAACACAAAGTATATGAATTAAAGCTTAAAGTATGAAAACTAAACAAAATCCTAAGTCTATTATTTCAAACCATAATTTTGCACATCAGTTATCCAAAAAAATAAAGGAATTCATCCCTTATATACATAAAGGTTGTTGTCGACTTATGTAGTCCTTGGAAAAAAAAAAGCTGATAATTTTCGTATATCCTTACAAAACATGGAAGCATACTCCTCAAGCAAACTACTAAATTCATGTCCTTAAAAATATGGAATCCTTGCATAAATAGAACTCTTAAGTTGCCACATATGTTTGTTTAACAAATAAAGAATTAACTACTAATTATGAAAACCTTGTTAAATTAAGATTCCTTACAGAATAAAGGAACCACTACCTAAATAATTTCTTAAGATATTGCCTATATGTTAGCCCACAAAAGAGATCCCTATAGAATAATAAATATACCTTGTAGAAAATCCATAAATCAAAACAAAAAATAATCCAAAGCCAACTAGAAAAATAATGTCATTCTTGCACAATAGCTTTTTATATTTATTACAAGGCTTTTCTAAATTCATATTGCTATGAAATTTTAAACTTGTATAAAACAATGCCTCTAAAATTTTTTGGTAAAATTTTAGCTTGATCCAATGATCATATTGAAAATTATACTTGTTAGCATAAAATTATATATTAGAAAAAACAAAATGAACCCAAAGCCTCCTTTTTAATCTTATTGGCCCTTAACCTTGTAATTGACATAATTAGCACCTTTAATGTATCGTTTTATGGTGCTTATTAGTTCTCAACATTACCAACTTAAATAATATCTTCACCCTCTTAGGGCTGTTGGTTGGTTAAATTTGTTGCATTAGTAATGATATGAGTGTTTCTCTACTATCCATATATTAAACATGTTATTCATAAGAATTATTGACTTTAGCAACCATAGTAGTAAGATTAATACGCTACAACCATTCTTGAAAAAAAAGAAGTCAAAATGGTGATAATAGTCAGGAATAATATATCTTTTTTTACCATAAATCTAACAATTTAGTCTGTCATTAGTATGTTGATTGAGATGAGTAGGTATGATCAAAGTTTAGAGTTGAATTTCTAGTTTTTTTTTTTCAACTTGGAAAGTACCACCACCCCCGTAGGATTATTAGTTAGTTAAAGTTGTTGAATTGGCTATGATATAAGTGTTTGCTCCATTATCTATATACTAGACATGTTGATCAAAAGAATTATTGACTTCAGCATCCATAGTAAGATCAGTAAGTGGCAACCATCCTTGAAAAAAGAATTCAAAGCAATGATAACAATTAGGAGTAATATATCACATTTCTTATTACAAATCTAACATATTGGTCTTCATTGGTAGGTTGATTAGGATGAGTAGTAGAATTATTTTTATTTTAACTATAAAATGAATGATGTAGTTGAGACTCTGGAGGTGTTCGTAATTATTTTTTTCCTTGGAAACATTAGGGCTTTTTTTATTTGCTATAAATGCATAGTGCTGAACAATGGCAAGGTTGGCTTGTATATCAATGAAAGTCTTAAAACTCAAGAGTTCAGCTTGAAATCATAGAAAAAAAATATCTTTATGATGACTTGTAAAGTTAAAGAAAGTGATAAAAGGGTTAAAGGTTGGTCAAAGTCCTCTCAATAGAAAGCTAATGAGATTTTAATCATCAATACTTTTCCTTATAGTTGTTAATTGATCAACCAAGCTCTTGAATTCTTCTATAAAATCAGTACAAGATCGATGACCTTGAGTAATGGTCTGAAGTTGTCTCTTTAATAGAGCAATTTTAGACAATGAAGTTAATAAAAAATGATTGTGAAGAGCATATCATACTTCTTTAAATGTTTTCATACTGATTAGTACTTAAAAGTGCATTCTTATTAAGGCTTTATATCATCGTATTGCACTAAAGTATCGTTAAATTCCCTAACTAAAGTATGTTTTATAATAACAAGTATGATAATATAATATATCTTTAATTTATGGTAAATGCTTGTTTTGAATGCAAGTATATCTCACAATTCAAAGGATTGATTGATGTGATTAACAATTGAAAGTGAAGAGACAAAAAGAGGACTAGGCTAAGAGAAGAGATGCTGGTTCAATTCCAAACTGGAACACCATTCGGTTATTTAATCATAACTGGAGTTGTAGAACTTCGATTTAGGTCCACTTTATATGGATGGAAAGATACGACATAGACCTAAAATTTTCATGAAGGGTCCAAGACTCAATTCTGCTGTTTTCAAGTTCCAATCTTAGAAACAACGGAGAAGTGGGAACCTGTCCTGCAGCTCAAACACTGTTCGGTTTTCAGCTCATATCTTGAGTTTTAGAAGTCCAAATAAGCTCTGTTTTTTTTGTTGGAAAGCTGAGACAATTGCCCACAGCTTTCATGAAACAAATGGCTCAAATTCTGATGTTAGCAATGACGTTTTGGCCAGCCAACAATATCAAAAATCTGCCAATAATTTCAAGAACCAGCAGCCAACAATGTCAAATACCAGCCACCAAATCAATGGTTGGCCACCAACTATTTTCTTAGTCTACCAATCAATAGTTCTGAATCTTGACCTATAAAAGGAGACATTTGCCATGTATTTAATCATCTTGGTTTTCAGATCAAGATCATGTTCTTGCTTTCTTTCTTTATATCTTTGTAATGTTCAAGTTTTCTTTCATGTTATATTAATCTCTTGTTTATGCTTTTTCATTTCCTTTCATATACTTAGTTAACTTATATCATAATCATGTTCTTATCTTGTTTATTTATGTTTTTCTTCTTCATTATGTTTAGCTAAGTTAATTATGTCAAGGTGAAAAGGTTTTACTAATGGTGTTAGAATAGATATAATATAAACTCAACATGGACTTTAATGTTTATATCCAAGATAAATTGTTATTAGCATGTCTTATCTTTTTATCTTACTAATTCTTAATACCTTGCTTGTTAAATGGTTAATCTAGATTTATGTT
>Ga0325400_1000288_pt1 | contig 34620 bp, 32 predicted proteins | sample PopdelMetagenome_2_FD_205662 | JGI IMG/M metagenome (GOLD analysis project Ga0325400, IMG submission 205662) | Populus deltoides microbial communities from Bellville, Georgia, United States - Xylem-PdKOR-R1 | ecosystem: Host-associated > Plants > Phyllosphere > Stem > Wood/Secondary xylem...
TCCGCTTCGGTGGCCAATCGCAGGCGTTCCGCGCATTGATCCAGGAGGCGCTTGGCTGCGCTCAGGCAAGCTCGCCGATCAGCACCGGCTTGTCCGATATGCCGCCTTCTGCGACCATGCACCTGCGGTTCGGTAAATCCCGGCCGTGGGGCGTGGAAACCCCGACATTCACGTGGTCCGGTCGAGCTTCTCGGCCGGGCGGCTGTCACGCATGTCCAAGGCCTGGCCCAAAGGTGGCAGCGCCTTGTCCACGTGCAGGGTTTCCAACGCCCGGCTCTCAAGCCGGGTATGCCTCCATCTCACGTGAGGAGGCACCATGGCAGGCGATCTGCAACACAGAATCCGGGAATTGATGCGCGATTTGCGCGAATGCCCCAAGCCCATACGGAAAGTAGCCGAAGCCGAAAGTCTGCTGGTTCTCGCAATGGTGGATACCGCCCTGAACCGACCGTCCCAAATGAGCAGGTTTCAGGATGCCTATATCGAATTGCTGATCGAGGAGGCCGAGCAGTTCGTGGCGTTGGTGAGTACGGTGACGCTGGAAACCAATGATGGGTTTTCGAGATCGCAGCAATCGTCGTTCAGAAAGATCGTCACCAATTTAAGACGCGATATGGAGCGGTTCACCAGCGATGCCCTCCTTGTGATCGGGGACAAGCAGGAGATACGCCGACGTGTCAAGGCCAGTTAGGGCGATTGTGCTCGGATACCGAGGTGCAATCGGCATTTTGCTCCCCTGATTCTTCCTCGGTGCTCTCCTAGTGCTCCCTTGGCGCTCCCTTTCTGCTTCTTGCGGCGTCCAGTCTGCATCCATGTGGCGGTTTTGCCTGCTGAGCTGCGCTCATCAGGGTAGTTTGGACCCCCTTAAAGCTCGGCCAGCCCGTTTTGGGTCTGCCAGAGCTTCATTTCCGACCCTTAAATCCGTGATTTCGGGTCGTACACCATACGCACCTTCCGGTGCAGGTAAGATATTGAAAAGACTAAATAAGATGGCACGGATGCCAGCAAGTGCGTGCCGCAGGCGTGCCATACGGCAAAATAGATGAATATTTTTCAATAGCTTGCGATAGGAGGGTTGGACACGAAGCGTTCCAGGGGCCGTATGAAGCTTGAGAATTGGGTTCGGGTCCGGCTGAACGAGAGCCAGATGCTGATCTACACCGCCGAGGCCGAAGCGCGGGGCATCCCGATCAGCACCTACCTGCGCGATCGAATGGCGAGTGCGGACATCATGCGTGAGGAGCTTGCCGGTATCCGTGCAGCCCTAATCGAGTTGGGAGATACGCTGGACGAGCTGCGCGATCAGCGTGCCGGTGCCGGTGATAAAGCGGGTGCCCAGGTGCAAATTGAGCCGGCAGAACCAAACGCCGTTCAGATTGAAACGCTGATGCTGTTGCGGGCAATTGCATCGCCTGAAAAACTACGAATGATCCGGGGCGAACTCGACCGGCAGGGAATAGAAAGCTGGCAGGGGAAAGTGCGATAACGCTGGCGATAACCTGACGAGCAAAGGAAGCGCTCGGAACGGCTGACAGCCGCAAGGCATGGCGAACAGCAATGACGTGGCGGATATGTTTGCAACGCGCGATCTGGTGGAAATCGGCACACACCATGGCGGCGATCGATCCGCTCAACACCCTATTAGAGCGGTTTCCGGCCGTTCTGAATCGTTGAGGATTCACACAGGCGTGGTTTTCTGATTCAGGCTTCTTGCCGGATTGGAGGCTGGCATGGATGCCGCGAGTGCTGTCACAGGATCTTCGGGAGCGGGTGGTCGCCGCGATTGATGGCGGGATGTCATGCCGGGCTGCGGCAGCACGGTTCGGGGTGAGCGCAGCCAGCGCGATCCGCTGGCGACAGTTGGTCGTTCAGCACGGCACGCCGGCAGCCAAGCCGCAGGGTGGCGACCGCCGTGCGGCCCGGATCGACGCGCACGCGGCCTTCATCCTGGACGCGATCGAGGCGAAGGACGACATAACGCTGGCCGAGTTGCAGGTGCTGCTCGCCGAGCGCGGCACGCCGGTCTTCTTCTCCGCCATTGCCCTCGCTGCCACCATCATCTTCTGGCTGTGATCAACGAGTCCTGACCCTAGGAGCCCTCGGAAGCATCGCGGTGGCGGAGCTGCTCCCCGGCAGTCTGGAGGCGCTGCGCCGCGTCAGAACCGCCCTAGACGAGGTGCGCCTACCGGACGAGCGATGGTGGCGCGTCGGCCACAACTGAGCAGCGGGTGGGTGGAGGTAGCCGAGTGGTCCCGGAGCCGGGACGAAAAACAGGAGCTGCTGCGCATGGAAACGCTCGCCAAGGCATTCGAAGTCGACGACGACGCCCGCACCTGCGTTGCGGCCGTGAGCCAACTGCTGACGGGCCACGCCGTGTTGGGTGCGGGGCTCACCTTCGTGCTGAGTTCGGGACTCGACCAGCAGGAACTGGAAAGGTTAGGCCAGATCGCCGCCGCGACGGGTGCCGACATCCTCAATCTGGACTACCGGACGGACATGGTAGGTTCTGACGACGTGCCCGTGCTCAACCACGTCGACCTCGTCATGGTGCGCCGCCGGACATGCTACGTCTATACGCGCTGCAGACTGTCCGTCCCGCGAGGTGCGGAGCACGCTGTTCTGGTCCCGCGCACCGGCGCCAGGTTTCATTTCCGCGCTGAGCCGAACGAGATTGTGCAGGTACGAGGTCGCGCCCGCGACGTGGCAGCGGGCGTGGCACGCGCCGACCACAAGTTGACGACGCTCATGGCATGAGACGAGTTGAAGGTGGCTCGCACCTGTCGTGATAGAGGCAACCAGCTCGATGCCTTCGATGGCCTCGGCTGTTCGCCCGGTCCGAACTCAGCGGCGGGTGGTGCGGACCGTTGTCCTGGCCTGCTCGCCAGCTACGATAAAGGGGGACGCGGCGTTGGCCTGCGGGCTGTAGTAGCGGTCGATGCGGTTGCGGATGCGCGACTGGACGCGGTTGCCGATGCGGCCGGCGATGCGGCCCATGGGCGCGACGTTGAGCGTGGCCTGTTCTCGCGTCTGGCGCTGGCCGGCCGTACCGACGGCGGAGCTCGCGACGCTTCCAGTCGAGGCGACACGAGCAGGCTGGGTCGTTTGAGCCGTTGCCGTTGTCGCGATGGCGAGTAGGGCGAAGGAGATGAGGCGGCGCATCCGTACTGTTCTCGGCATCGTCAACGGGCGGGGCGGAGCTGCACGCGCTCGATCTGCCCCGACAAGCCCGATACCGCGTCCGAGGGACGAGCGACCAGCACCAGAGTCTGAACAGGGCAGCCGGGCGGCACCCGCAGCCGCCCTGCGAATGCGGCGCTTGCGCCGGCCGCGTTGGGAAGGGTGACGCGTCCGAGCTCGCTGCCGTCCCGGCAGCCGAGCGACCAATAGGGGCGCGAGCCCTCTGGCTGGTCCAGCCCCGCCACGCGGCCCTCCAGCACATAGTCGCCCGGCGGCAGCAGCTGGAGCTGGCTGAGCAGCGGCCCGCCGACGCTGGACGGTGCTGCGAAGTCGAACACGCCGGCGTCGCCGCTGCGCTGGATGGAGGTGGACACGCCCGCGTCGTTGACCGGCACCCAGTCGAAGGCGGCCGGCGTCACGATGCCGGAGGCGAAGCGCGGGTCGCGCGAGCGGCGACGGTCGGCGCCCGGGCGGATCGCGGCGTAGTAGCGCCAAGCCTGGTTGAACGCCCCTGCGGAAACCAGCCTGATGACCGCCGTCGCGGCCGCGCCCTCGGAGACGGACACGCCCGCGCGGCGCAGACCCAGGAACAAGGCCGCGCTCGCCTGCGGGTCAGGGCCGTTGTTGGCCAGGAAGTCGGTGAAGGCACCGCCCCAGGGCGGCCGGGCCGCAATGGTGCGCGTCAGCTCGGAGCGGATGGAAGACTCCACCACCGCGGAGGCAAGCACCGGGAACATCAGATCGAGCGCCGCGCGCGACGTACGCAGGGCGATGTCGTAGTTGCGGAGCGCCCCAGACACGTCACCGCGCGCGACCGCATCCTCGACGGACCAGAGATTGGTGCGCAGGTCGCGGCGCGACAGCCGGCGCGAATAAGTGAACAGGCGCCGCGCGGCCGCCTGGTCGCCGCGGATCGCCGCGTCGATGCCCAGCGTCGCGATCGCGGCGACCGCGGTCGGCTCCCGCCGGAGCGCCGTGCGCGCCACCCGGTCGGCCCGGGCGCGGTCGGCGGCCCCCGCCTCCGGTCCGGAGAGCTTCTCGGACAGGATAGCCGCGATCTGCCCGTCACCGGGCGCCAGCGCGTGCGCCCTCTCTACGGCACCCCGACGCATCGAATAGCCGAGGGTGTGACCGACCGAGGCGTAGCCGAGCAGCGCGGTCCCGAGCGCCAGCACCCCGCGCACGCCCCACTCGGCCGGAGAGCGTCTCCTCAGGCGTCCGCGACGCGGCATGTCAGGCGCGCGACGTCCGCGCTCCGTTATCCCGCCCATAGCCGTAGCCATACTCGTAGCCGTAGCCGTAATGCGCCTTGCGGGCCTCGAACTTGGTCAGCACGCCGCCCACGATGCGCGCGTTGGCGCTGGTGAGCCGGCCCAGCGCGGTCCGGACCAGGCTGGAGCGGATGCCGTGGCTCTCGACCGCGTAGATTACGCCCTCCACCCGGCCGGCGATCAGCGGCGCGTCGGCCAGGCCCATCACCGGCGGGCTGTCTACCACCACGTGGTCGTAGGTCTCCAGCAGCCGCTCAATCAGCTGCGGTAGCCGGTTACCCACCAGCAGCTCCGCGGCGTTGGGCGGGATCGGTCCGGCCGACATGGCGGTGAAGCCCAGGTCGGCCATAGGGAAGGTCATGGCCTCCACGTCGTCCTGACCGGTCAGGTAGTTGCTGAGCCCGTACTCGTGACCGACGTTGCCCAGGTGGTGAACGGAGGGCGAGCGCATGTCGCCGTCGACCAGGATCACGCGGCGCTGCGCGCGGGCCAGCGTGGTCGCCAGCGCGAGCGCGGTGGTCGACTTGCCTTCAGCCGGCCGCGTGGAGGTGACCGCGAAGGAGCGCGGCACGCCGTGCTCGGTGGTGAAGCCGAGGTTGGTCTGCACCGCCAGGTACGCGTCCACCAGGTCCGACTTGCGGTCCATGAGCGCCTCCTTGGGCGTGCCGCTGTCAAGCTTAGGCACCGAGCCCAGCAGCGGCAGGCCCAGCCGGCGTTCCACCTCCGCCGGGTCGGCGATTGCCTCGTCGATCTGCTCCAACGCGAAGGCGAGGGCGGCACCGATGGCGAGGCCGGCAAGCAGCGCGATGGCGAGGTTGACGAGCAGGCGGGGGCTGGACGGCCGATCGGGCACGTTGGCCGGGTCGACCACGGCCACGTTGTTGATGCCTACCCCGCCCGCGACGCCGATCTCCTTGAAGCGCTGGAGAAGGCCGTCATAGAGGGCGCGGTTGGTGTCCACCTCCTGCTGGTAGATGTTGTACTGGATGGAGCGGCGACGCAGGTCCAGGTAGCTGGCCTTGAGCTGGTTGACCCTGTTCTGAAGGCCGCTCTCGCGCTCCTGCGCTTGGCGGAACTCCGCCTGGAGCGAGCCGGACACCCGGCCTTCCTCACGTCCGATGGACCGATCCAGCTGTGTTATCTGTGACTGGATCGCGCGCGCGGCCGGATAGCCCGGCTCGAACTGCGTCATCAGCTTGGCATAGTCGGCCGCCAATTCGGCGCGGCGCTGGCGCAGCGTGTTGATGGCGGGGTTGCGGAGCGCTTCGTTGGTAGCGCTGGCGCTGCCGCCCTGACGGTAGCGGGCCTCGGCCTGGATGCGGTCGGCGGTTGCCTGGGTCAGGGCCGAGTTGAGCGACGCCAAGTCGTCGGCGACGATGGACCGTTCGGACGTGGTCTTGCCGTCGTTGGACTGCGAGGGCAGCGTGATGATCCGCTGGGCCGAGGCGTAGCCGACCAGCTGGCGCTGGCTCTCGTCCAGCCGCTCCTTGGATTGGGCGAGCTGCCGCTGGAGCAGGTTGCGGCCGTAGGAAGTAGCCTGGATCTTCCGCTCCAGATTGGTCTGGATGAAGTTCTCGGACCAGGCATTGGCGATCTTGGCGGAGAAGGCCGGGTCCGGGCTGGTGAAACGAACATCCACCAGCCGTGACAGACGAACGGGCGCCACCTTCAAGTTCGCACGCAGCACCGAGCCGGCCACCCGCTGGCGGAGGGCACGCCCCGAGGCCGGATAGCGGCCGTTCACGAGCTGAAACGCCGGATCCTTGTCCGGGATCTTGAAGAGCTGAAAGAACTTCTGGTCATCCACCAGCCGGAGCTGCACCGCCACACGCTCTGAGAGCGAGCGGGACTGAAGCAGGCCGTACTGCGTTTGATAGAACTCCTGATCCGCGACGCTAGCCTCCCGGTCCACCCCCTGGAAATCGGTGACCTTGTCGGCCTCGCGTGAGATCTCCACGGTGGTCGACGCGGTATACTGAGGCGTCATCAGCAGGGTGACGATCAAGCCTAGGAGGACGCAGGCCGCCGTCACGCCACCGATGACGTAACGCCAGCGCAGCGCGATCCGCAGGTACTGGCGTAGCAACGGCATGCGCTCCGCCTCCGGCCCGCGCACGTCGGTGAGCATGGGTCTGGCGGTTGGGACGCCACCGAAATTGGATGAGACCAGGTTCATGTCGGTGCCGGCCTTACTGCAGGACCGCGATTAACGGCGCGGCGAGAAGCGGAGACAGAGAGACGAAGTCACGGAACAGGCGGCGCTGCGGGCTGTCGCCCACCAGGATCACGTCGTTGGCGTAGACGGGCGGGTCGTCGTACGCGCCGCGGCGGATGGCGGCCACATTGTAGAGCCCGGCCATCCGGCGGTTTTCCACCGTCCGCAGGATCACCACGTCGTCCTGGCGCGCGAACTCCGACATGCCCTTGGCCGACGCGATGACGCGCATCAGGGTCATCTGGTTGGTGACCGGATACAGGCCGGGCTCCACCACTTGGCCGTCGATGGTGACCACCTGACTGACCGAGTTGCGGATGTTTACCGTCACTTCCGGGTTGCGGACGTAGCGGGCGCGCAGCGCCGCCTCAATCGTGCGGGACAGTTCCTCGGCGGTCTTGCCGCGGGCGTCCACGGTGCCGGCCAGCGGCATGGCGATACGACCGCTAGCGTCCACCTGCATCTCACGGTCGAGGTCGGGAACGTTGAAGACGCTGACCTGGATCGTATCCAGCGGCCCGATCAGCGCCGGCCGGTCGGCCGCCGTCAGGTCGGCGCGGTTGGGAGGCGGCAGCGCCGTGCTGTCCGGCACTACCGTCAGCCTGTCGGTGGACTGGAGCGGGGTCCTGTTCCCCGCGCACCCGCACAAGGCCGCAGCGACGAGCAGGGCGATACAAAACTTACGCATGCGCCGGAACTATTCCAGGAACAACTGAAGGGGGAAGCCCGCAAGCCTATAGATGCTGGCTATCTGCCGGTAAAGCTTGGCGCCCCACCCCTTTCAACCACAGAGCGGCGATCACCGCAACCGCCATGATGAGCGGCGTGCGTGCCGGATAGTCAAACACGCTGGCGATCAGCACCAGGAGCAATATCGCCGATCCCAGCTTGGGCAGCATGCGCCGCGTGCCCCGCCCGGCGCGCCACGCGCGCTCGCTCGCCCGCGCCCACCACCCGATCGCGACCAGCAACAGTAGCAGTCCGGGCAGACCCGCATCCAGCACCACTTCCAGCAGGTCGTTGTGCGCGTGGTTGAAGTAGGTGAGCTTCAGCAGGCCGAACGGCTCGTGCATCCGGAACACGGGATCGAACCCGCCCAGCCCCGAGCCGAACGGAAAATAATCCCGCACCATGGCCAGCACGGTGGGCAGGCCGCGGGTCCGCATGTCCTGCCCCGGATCGACCGCCAGCGCCCGGCTGATCGAAACCGCCCGGTCGGCCGCCACGCTGACCAGCACGACCACGACGATCGTGCCCAGCACGGCCGCGACCAGCGCGGGCAGTACCCAGCGCGGAAAGCGTTCCAGCTCCCGGCGAAGGCCCCGGTACGCGAACAGCAGCGCAATGCCGAGCGCCAGGAAGCCGACGCCGATCCCCGCCCGCGAGCCGCTCGCCAGGATCGTCAGCAGCAGCAGCAGCAGCAGGCCGATCCCCACCGGACCGCGCCATCCTCCCCGACGACCGCCCAGGAACACCCAGGCGGGGACCAGCAGGCAGCCAAAGGCCGTGAACAGGGCGAAGTGGTTGCGGTTGGCGAACATGCCGCCGACCTGACCGGGCGTGTCGTTGGCGAACGGGTTCTCGAACCCCCCGCCCGAGAACTGGAGCAGGCCCACCAGCGTGGAGGCGACCACCAGTCCCAGGAGCAGGCCGGGCAACCACTGCTCCTCCTCTTCCCGCAGGCCCGTCACCAAGAGCAGCACCGCGGCGGGCACAACCAGCGAGGCGAGCGCGTTGGCCGTCGCGCCCGGCGTGATCGACCAGGGCCGCCAGGGCTGTGCCTCGCCCGCCGCAACCGCGGCCTCCGCCAGCACGGCGCGGCCGGGCAGCGCCTGCCAGAGGCCGGGCGGCAGCGGGATCAGCTGCACGAGTGGGAGCAGCGCGGCCGCAACCAGCAGCCAGAGCACCGGTCCGGCACGGCCCGGCGCAGGCCGTTCGCCGAACAATACCAGGGTCACGAGCGCCGCCCAGGACACCGAGCGCACCACCACCTGCCCCAGCGCGTCGGCGCGCGACGCCCCGCCGGCCAGCCACAGCGCACCGAGCAGCACGCACAGCAGCACGAAGGGCAGGCTCGGCCGGAAACGTGACCCAGGACGGCGAAGGACTGACATAGGTGGTGCGCCTACGCGATCTGCGGGCCGGGTGGAACTGTAGGCACCGCCCGGCGCAAAGCACCGCCTAGCCGAGCACGCCCGCCCTGTCGGGCACGGCACGCGATGCAGCGGGCTGCGTCGCCGCGGAAGCCAACGCCATCCCTGCGCCGCTTCCCGGCTGGATGGCGGATGCGCCCTCGCGCAGCCGCACCCAGTCCACGATGCCGCTGGCGGGCCGGAACTCCGCCACCAGCTCGCACAGGAGATCGCGCGCTTCTTCCACGCGGCCCGCGCCGATCAGGCTCTCCAGGCGGTCCAGTTCGGGCCGCAGCACTGCCCAGGGCAGGTGGTGCTCGCTGGCCATCATGATGCGGGGATGGGCGGTCGGCCGGGGATCGTTGCCGATCAGCAGCTCCTCGTAGAGCTTCTCGCCGGGACGCATCCCCACCGTTACTATTTCCACGTCGCCGTCCGGGCTGTCGGTCGATCGGAGTGTCAGGCCTGACAACTCAATCATGTTGCGCGCCAAGTCCCAAATGCGGACCGGCTCGCCCATGTCCAGCACGAACACTTCGCCACCGCTTGCCATGGCGCTGGCCTGCACCACCAGCTGCGCGGCCTCAGATATGGTCATGAAGTAGCGCGTGATGTCGCGGTGGGTGACGGTGATCGGGCCGCCCTGGCGGATTTGCTCACGGAAGAGGGGAACCACCGACCCGCTGGAGCCCAGCACGTTGCCGAACCGGACCATGGAGAAGCAGGTCTGCGTTCCCTCGGCCGCCAGCCCCTGGAGCACCAGCTCGGCCAGCCGCTTGGTGGCGCCCATGATATTGGTAGGGCGGACCGCCTTGTCCGTGCTGACCAGCACGAAATTGGCGACGCCGGCGTGCGCGGCCGCCTCCGCGACGCGCAGCGTGCCAATCACGTTGTTGCGCAGGCCTTCTAAAGGATTGTGCTCGACCAGGGGAACGTGCTTGTAGGCTGCGGCGTGGAAGACCATGCAGGGCGACCAAGCACGCATCACCTCCGCCAGTCGGAACGCGTCCGTCACCGACCCCAGGAGCGGCACGACCTCGACGTCCGACACTTCCGAGAGGTTGCGGTGGATGGCGTAGAGCGCGAACTCGCTGCTCTCCAACAGCAGGATACGCTTGGGTTTGGCGGCCAGGACTTGGCGGCACAGCTCGGAGCCGATGGAGCCGCCCGCACCCGTGACCAGCACGGTTCGCCCCTCGATCTTGGCGCGTACCGCCCCGGTCTCCGGCTCCACGGGGTCACGGGTGAGCAGGTCCTCGATGGTTAACTCGCGCAGATCGCCCGCCTCCACGCGCCCGTGCGCCAGGTCCATCAGGCCGGGCAGCGTGCGCACTTCTACCGGCAGGCCGCGCAGACCGTGGATGATCTCGTTGCGGCGCTTGCGCGGGGCGGACGGGAGCGCCAGCAGCACCTCCGTTACATCGCGGCGTTCGATCAGCTGACCCAAGTCACCAGGCGCGAACACGGGCAGGCCGTTAACCCGCGTCCCGTGCAGCGAGCGGTCGTCGTCCAAGAAACCGACCACACGCGTCTCGCGGCTGCCGCCTATGGCCGTCGCCAGCTGGCGGCCGGAGGAACCGGCGCCGTAGATCACCACGAGCCGGCGCGGCTCGTGGTGCGTACGGCGCAGCACCGAGCCTTCTAGCATCGGCCTGCCCAGCAGTCGCCCAACGCCGATCCGTACGGCCGACACTGCCAAGAACAGCAGGATGGGCTGGATGAAGCCCACCGTGCGCGGAATGTTGCTGATCGCGTAGGCGGAGATGATAGTGACGTAGCACAACCCGTAAACCGAGCAGGCTAGCGCCACCATCGGCATGACGTCCGCGCCCGCACGCCGGAACGCCACGCGGTATAGGCCCACCACGTAGAAGGCCGGCAACGCCAGCGCCACCGACAGCAACACGGCCAGGTTGGGCCGCCCGGTCAGCGATACGAAGTAGCCGAGCCTAAGATAATAGGCGACCCACACGGTGAGCGCACACAGCACGCCGTCCAGGGCAGCCGCCATGACGCGCTTGGACACCCTGGGCAGGGCGAGCAGCGGCCGAGCAACTCTGCCGAAGAACATGGCCACCCTCACTTATACGCTCGCACGACGTTACCCTGCCGTCCGGTCCGCCGGTCGACGCCGGATCCTGCCCGGATTTGCCCGCAGCAGCTCGCCAATGCCGTCCAGATGCTGTTGATCGGTCGAGAAGTAGCACGTAGAGCGCCGCGCGTTCAACTCGCGCCGGTTCCAATGCCGTCGCGCTTCTTGCCAAAAAGACCTGGACCCGCGCATGTTCGACGACAAGGTGCTCCTAATCACCGGCGGGACGGGCTCGTTCGGCTCCACGGTGCTCAACCGCTTCATTGGAGAGCCGTTCAGAGAAATACGCATCTTCTCGCGTGACGAGAAGAAGCAGGAGGACCAGCGGCTACGCTACCGCGACCCGCGCCTGCGCTACTATATCGGCGACGTCCGCGACTACCGGTCGATCTCCAATGCGGTCACGGGTGTGGACTACGTGTTCCACGCGGCCGCGCTGAAGCAGGTACCGTCCTGCGAGTTCCACCCCATGGAAGCGGTGAAGACCAACGTGGTCGGCACCGACAACCTTCTGGAGGCTGCGATCGCGGCCGGCGTCTCGCGTGTGGTGTGCCTGTCCACGGACAAGGCGGTCTATCCCATCAACGCCATGGGCATCTCCAAAGCGCTGATGGAGAAGGTCATGGTGGCCAAGTCGCGCCTAGCGCTAGGCACCAAAACCGTCATCACTGGCACCCGCTACGGCAACGTGCTGGCGTCGCGGGGCAGCGTAATCCCCTTGTTCGTAGACCAGGTGCGCCGGGGCAAGCCGTTGACGCTCACCGATCCTGGCATGACCCGCTTCGTGATGACGCTGGAAGAGGCGGTGGACCTCGTCCTCTACGCCTTCGAGAACGGGCAGAACGGCGACCTGTTCGTCCAAAAGGCGCCAGCCGCCACCATCGACGTGCTGGCACGCTCGGTGTTGGAGCTGCTGGATGCTGACAACCATCCGATGAAGGTGATCGGCACCCGCCACGGCGAGAAGCTCTACGAGGCGCTGCTCAGCCGCGAGGAGATGGCGATCGCCGAGGACCGCGGCACCTACTACCGCGTGCCGCCGGACAACCGCGACCTGAACTACGCTCAGTTCGTGGAGGAGGGCGAGAAGGAGATCACGGAGGCCGTGGACTTCAACTCGCACAATACCCGACGCCTGGATCAGGCGGAGATGAGCGCCATCCTGCGCCCGCTGCCCTACATGCAGGCGGTGCTTCGCGAAGAGGACGGCGAGGAGTGAGCGGGCGCCGGATCGCGATTACGGGGGCGGACGGCTTCGTCGGCCGCAACCTCTCCGTGCGCTTGGGCGAGTTGGGGGATGAGGTGCTGGCGCTTACCCGCGCGAGCACGTTCGACGACTGGCACCGGATGGTCGCGCAGGCGGATGCGGTGGTGCACCTGGCGGGCGCCAACCGGCCCATCGATCCGGCCGAGTTCATGGACGTCAACGCCGGCACCGCCAACCTGCTGGCTGACGCGGTCGCCGCGAGCGGTCGGCCGGTGCCCGTGATCTACGCCTCCTCCGCCAAAGCCGCGGACGACACGGAGTACGGCCGGTCCAAGCGTGCGGGCGAGGACCGGCTGTTCCGGCTGAGTCGGGAGACGGGATCGCCCATCCACGTGTTCCGCCTGCCCAACGTGTTCGGGAAGTGGGGCCGGCCGAACTACAATTCGGCAGTCGCGACCTTCTGCCACAACATCCCCCGCAGCCTGCCTATCCGGGTGGACGATCCCGCATCGCCGCTTTCCCTGATTTACGTCGACGACGTGGTGTCGGCGTTCCTGAAGGTCCTGGATGGGGGCACGGAGCCCGGCTTCGCGGAAGCCGGTCCCGTGTACGAAACCAGCGTGGGCGAGGTCGCCGACACGATCCGGCGGTTCCGCGCCGACCGCGACGACAACCTGATTGAGGCGGTGGGCACAGGCCTCCGGCGTGCGCTCTACGCCACCTACGTGGCCTCGCTGCCCCCGTCCGAGTTCGCCTACCCCATCACCAGCCACCGGGACCCGCGCGGCGCCTTCTCGGAGATGCTGAAGACCAGGGAGTCCGGCCAGTTCTCCTACTTCACCGCGCATCCCGGCGTGACGCGGGGCGGCCACTACCACCACACCAAGACCGAGAAGTTCCTGATCGTCCACGGCGAGGCACTGTTCCGCTTCCGCCACGTCGTCACGGGCGAGCGCCACGAGATCCACACGTCGGGGGTCGAGCCGGTTGTGGTGGAGACGGTGCCCGGCTGGGCGCACGACGTCACCAACGTAGGGAACGAGGTGATGGTGTCGCTGCTCTGGGCTAACGAGCTGTTCGACCGCGAGCGGCCCGACACGGTCGCGGCGCCGGTCTGATACCCAGGCGCCCAAACACCAGGAATTCCGTGATATGAAGCGCCTCAAAATCATGACGGTTGTCGGCACGCGGCCGGAGATCATCCGCCTTTCGCGAGTGATGGCGAAGCTGGACGCGCACGCCGACCATGTGCTGGTCCATACCGGCCAGAACTACGACTACGAGCTGAACCAGGTGTTCTTCGACGACCTGCAGCTCCGCAAGCCCGACCATTTCCTCCACGCCGCCGGCGGCACCGCGGCCGAGACGATCGGGCGCGTCGTCATCGAGGTGGACAAGGTGATCGAGGCCGAGCGCCCGGACGCCGTGCTGATCCTGGGCGACACCAACTCCTGCCTGGCGGTGATCCCCGCCAAACGACGGCGCGTGCCCGTGTTCCACATGGAGGCCGGCAATCGCTGCTTCGACATGCGCGTGCCCGAGGAGATCAACCGGCGCATCGTGGACCACACGGCGGACATCAACCTGCCCTACTCCTCTATCGCGCGCGACTACCTGCTGGCCGAGGGGCTGCCGCCCGACCGCGTGATCAAGACGGGCAGCCCGATGTTCGAGGTGCTCTCCCACTACCGTGCCGGCATCGACGCCAGCCGGGCCCTGGACGAGCTGGAGGTAGAGCCCGGCCGCTACTTCGTGGTGAGCGCCCATCGCGAGGAGAACGTGGACTCCGAGCAGCAGCTGCGTCGGTTGCACGAGATGCTGAACGCGGTTGCCGAACGGTACGGGGAGCCGATCCTGGTGAGCACCCACCCGCGCACCCGCAAGCGCATCGAGGCGCACGGGCTCGAGTTCCGGCCCGAGGTGCGGCTGCTCAAGCCCTTCGGCTTCCTGGATTACAACGCGCTCCAGATGCGAGCGCGCGCTGTCCTGTCGGACAGCGGCACCATCAGCGAGGAGAGCTCCATCCTGAACTTCCCCGCGCTCAACGTCCGCGAGGCGCACGAGCGGCCGGAGGCGATGGAGGAGGGCTCGGTGATGATGACGGGCTTGGGCTCGGAGCGCGTGCTCCAGGCATTGGAGATACTGGAGGCCCAGAGTCGCGGCAACACCCGCACGCTGCGCCCCGTGAGCGACTATTCCATGCCCAACGTATCGGACAAGGTGCTGCGGATCATCGTCAGTTACACCGACTACGTGAAGCGCACGGTGTGGAAGGCGTATTGACCGACGGGGCAGTCGCGGGCCCCGACCCGCGGCTGACGGGCCGGCTGCTCGCCTGCGGGCAGGACGCGGCGCCGCTGCTGCTATGCGTCCACGGGGGTGGGTGCAACGGCGGCTACTTCGACCTGAAGGGCTTCTCCATCGCGCAGGCGGCGCTGGCGCGCGGCTTCGACGTGCTGCTGGTGGACCGGCCGGGCCATGGCGGCAGCGTGCCGCCCCAGACCGACCGGCCGATCCGCGAGGCGGCCGACCTGCTGCCGGACTATCTCGCCTCAGTCATGGCGGCGCGCGCCTCGCCTGACCTCGTGGCGATCGGCCATTCCATTGGAGGAGCGGTGGTGCTGATGCTGGCGGCCGACGGCCGCGCGCCCGTCCGCGCGGTCGCCGTCTCGGGCATCGGCCTCACGCCCGGCGAGGCGGCGCTGGCCTGGCTGGCGGAGCGGACGGCCGGACTGGACGCCGACCCCGAGCCCCCGCCCGAGTTCTTCTTCGGACCCGACGGCAGCTACGACTGGCGCGGGCCGCTGGCGCTGCGCAAGGCGGTGGAGCCGTGGCGGCTGGACGAGCTGCGCGAGGTGCGCGCCGACTGGCCGCGCGACTTCGACGCGGTGGCCGGAGCGGTAACGGTGCCCGTTGCCTTTCACCTAGCCGAGCACGAGCGCATCTGGCGCACGGGCGAGGACGCGGTCGCGGACGCTGCGGCGTGCTTCGGACGCGCGCGCCGCGTGGAGGCGGGCGTACTGCCCGATGGCGGCCACCTGTACGAAATCCACAAGCGCGGGCCGGAGTTGGCGGGGCGGCAGTTGGACTTCCTAAAAGCCGAGCTCGAGCTCGTAGGATCGTGACGTCCATCATGGCCCGAACGCCGCAACTGCTGCGGCTGGGTGCGGCGGTAGGTGCGTTCTTCGGGCTTAAGATCGTGATCGGTTTGGTGCTGGTCGCGGCGTCGGCGCACCAGCTATCCGTTCGGCAGTTCGTCACCTTCTCGCAGCTCTTCCTGTGCCTGGCGCTGCTCACCACCGTGTCAGCTGGCGCAGTGCAGGGCGGGGTGATGCGGCAGGTGGCGGTCGCCGAAGGCGACTTGGCGGCCGAGCGCCGGGCGACCGCAGCAGGCTTGGCGATCTGGGCCGGCTTCGCTTCCATCCTGCTCATCGTGGCCGCCCTGTTCGGCTCGGCCGGCTCCCGGCTCCTGGTGGGCGCACCATCCCTGGCCAGACCCATCCTGGTGGTGACGGTCACGGCCGTTCTGGGCGGTGCCGGCAGTATTCTCACATCCGTCCTGACAGGCCGTCGGCAGGTGCTGCTCAGCCTCGGGCTACAGGCGATAGGCATGCTGATAAGCGGCGTGGCCTGTTATGCGCGGCTGCGCGCAGGCGACCCGGTGGGATCAGTATTGGCCTACGCCGCTGGGCCGCTGGCCACGGCCGCGCTCGCCTTACCGTTCGCCCGCGATGTACTGCCCCGACCGGGCCGATCGGTGGAGCGGCTGAGGGCGGAGATCCGGCTGCTGCTCGGCTACTCGATAGCGGGACTGGCGGTTGCGGTAGTGATGCCGGCCACATTGTTCGGCCTTCGATCCGCCTACCGCTCCGCGTTCGGAGCGGAGCTGCTGGGCTACTGGCTGGCTGCCAACCGGGTGTCGGACGTGACCAGCCAGTTGCTCGGCATCTACGTGGGGCAAATCTACCTGCCGCGCATGGCCCAGACCACGGAGCCGCACGCCGCGCGCCGGCTGGCAGTGCAGACCTTTATACTCGGTAGTGCAGCCATGGCGGCGGGATGGGCCGTGTTCTCGGCCGGTGCTCCGTTCTTCGTGCAGACTTTCTTCTCTCGCCAATTCCTCCCGGCGATCCCGTTCATCGGCGGTTACCTGCTTGGCGACGCGCTGCGCGTATCGGCGTCGCTGATGTCGGCCACTGTGGCCGCGCGTGGGCGACCGCTGCTATGCATCGGCGTGGAGGCAACGGTGGCCGCACTGATCACTGCCTATGTACTGGCGCTCACCGCATTGGATCGACCCGAGGCGCCTTGGCTTGGCTACGTTCTAGCACAGATGACGATGACTGCGGCGGTGCTGCTGGCCGGCCGACGTCTGCTGCGTGCCGGCGATCCGCGTGGAAGAGTGGTCGCTGCCAACGTACCGATAGGAATTCAAGGATCGGAAGCGGGGTAGTCCGGGCGAGGGGCAGCCGTGAACGATACGCCCGACCAATCCACCGCCCCTGCGCCGACGCGCACCGCTGTCACGACGCCGTCGGGTCGAATCTCGACGACCGCGCCGCCATCATCACAGGGCAGCATCAGGCGCGCGGTCGCTCGCGGACGGAAACCGATGGGAAGCCTGCCTAGCGGTCCCGGCTCGCCCGAGCCAAGCCCCCATGCACCTTCGAAGCGCACAACGCCGTCCAGGCTTTTCCAGAAACGGAAATCCGCGCTGGGCTGGCGATCGGATGTGGGCGCGGCAGCAGCGGCGTCTCGCGCCAAGCCGAACGTCCCAACACCCTTGTCGGTGACTTGTAGTCCGCCGGCATTTGGCCGGGATCGACGCGCCACGCCCGACCGCCGCGCGCTGTTGTTGGATCCTATCCGTGTCCACGCTACCCGCTCGTCCGCCAACTGGACGTCCACGCCCGTGGATGTGATGTTGAACACATTGTCGTCGATCAGGAGGTCCTGGCAGTCGCCGGCGACGTGGACCGATAGTCGCGCATTGTCCCCGCCCCCGAAGTTGTTGCTCCTGATGCGGATGTGGCGCGCGCCATAGCTGCGAGGCATGATGGCGACATGCGCGCCCTCGGGCGATCGGTTCGGTTGTGGCGGCTGCTCCACTTGGTTGTGCTCGAAGTAGATCTGGCTGCCATTCAGGACGCGTAGCGCGCCGTCGCGCGCGACGATCGCGTTGCGCAGGATGCGCGTCTGGAAGGCGCCGGGGATGAGGTCCAGCGTGACGCCGGGCTTGTCGCCCCAGATCAGGCATTCCTCCACGTTCACGCCGTCCGCCGAGGCCACGTACACGCCGTTGATGAGCTGGTTGTTGCGGATCGTCAGGTGGTGGGTGCCGATGCCTTCCAGCCGGATCGCGTAGCCGGGCCCCGGGCCCGACCCGGAGATCAAGTTGTTCTCGATGATGAGACCAATATTGGCGATGTTGGGCGCGCGGTTCCGGAATGCGAGCCCGTCGCCCACGCCCGACACGAGCCACATGCGCAGGCCCTGGATACGCTGGTTGCGGTTGTCGCGATTACCCGGGTCCTCCACATTGACGTCGAGCAGGGCGTCTTCCGACGCGGGCGCGAACTCCCCCGTCAAGCGCGTATCGCCGGCGCCGATTAGGTTGAGATGGCGTCGCAGCACCAGCGGGCGACGCGTGCGGAAGTCGCCGGGTGGAAAGGTGAGGTTGCAGCCCAACGGGGCCTCGTCGAACGCGCGCTGGATGCGGTCCCCGTCCGCAGGGTCGTTGTTTCCTCGCACGCCCCAGTTGAGGACCGACACCGCATGATGATCGGGCGAGACGGCTGGTCCGGCGGCCGGACTGGCGGCGCCCGCTGCCGCCAGTCCGGCACCGCCGGCGAGCAGCATGCGCCGGGAAGGGTCTGCGGTCACCCTGCCATCTGCCCGGCGTTTCGCCGTGTGATCCCCCAGGCGAGCCCCCACCCGACCAGCGCGGCGTAGTTGTCGAGCGTGTTCATCATCTGGTTGTTGGCTGGAAAATAAAACACCATCATCGTCATGGCGCAGAAGAACACCGCGGCGCGGTCGTCGCGGCCGACGGTGGCGTCCGCCCAGGAGCGCGCCCAGTAATAGCCGATCAGCAGCATAGCCCCCGGTACCAGCCAGAAGCTCAGGTCGGACGCCAACCAGGTCGCCAGCGACGACCAGTTGTACTCGCCCGACCATCCCTGCGTTATGAGCCGGTTGGTGTAGCTGTCCTGCGACAGAAAGGGATCGCCGGTCACCGTCAGGTACAGACTCTGGATCGCGGGCGAGTGGCCGATGCCCTTTGTCCACACGAATGGCTGCTCCAGCGCCAGGGCCAAGCCGTAATAGCCTTGCGAGAAGTAGCCGGTCACCGTGGCCAGGAAACCGTTGGCGCCCCCTGGCAACAGGGAATACGGAAACTGATCGAAGTTGACGCAGACGCCGCTCTCACCGATGCAGCCGCTGCTGGCCGTCACGACGTCGCCTGCCCGCGCGATCGTTCTCGCGAGCAGCGCCGCCAATACGCCCGACACCAGAAATGCCATACGGAACGCGAACGTCCTGATGCGCCGCGCCAGCAAGGCCGGATCGTCGGCTTCCCGGTACGTCGTCACCAGAAAGGCGCTGCCGCCGATCAGCACTAGGTCAGCGAGCTCGCGCGTGGTGCCCCGCAGGATGGAGAAGATTACGCTGGACAGCACGGTCAACGCCAGCAGCGCGCGCTGCGTCAGCGTTAGGTTGCGCCAGTAGATCACGCCCAGCGGCAGCACCGCGAAGGTGAACGGAGCTGACAGCGTGCGCGCCGCGATGATGAGGCCGCGTCCGCCCTGCGTCTCGGCCAGCTGCTCGCCCAGCTTGCCATAGGCCTCCCTCTGGTCGGCGAGCGCTTCCAGGACCTGCCAGGGCCAGCGGCCCGTGTAAGTAATGGACGAAGGCAGCAGCAGCACGACCGCCGCCACCGATCCGAATATGAAGATCGCGCCCGTCAGGCGCATGGGCGCGTGCAGCGGCGTGCGCGCCAAGCCCATCTGGTGGCCGGTGCACAGCATGGCGATCAACACGGCCAAGTAGAAGAAGATGGGCGCGAACGACACCAGGGGCCAGTCAAAAGGGCCAAAGGCGAACAGCCCAATGGTGAGCAGCAGGTAGGAGACGCCCAGGCGCAGCGCGAGCGTGCTCGGCTTGAGCAGGGCAGCCGGGCGCTCCGCCGGTGCACGCACGCCGCCGGCGTCGCGGGCCTGAACGGTCACCGGACAGGTCCGCAACGGGACGGGCGCCCCGACGCGTGGTTCAACTGCGGCCAACGGCTCCCGTCCGGTAGGCTGAAGAGTTCTACCCTTATGTGCTGCAAACCCACTTGCCCGATCCGATCATACGCCGGCGTGATTTCGCCGCCGCTGGTCCGGCGACCGCCTAGCGCGTAGGGAAGGGCTAAGCTATAGACCAGCTGTGCTCAACGGCTTGCTGGCCAAGTTCCCTTCGGTGGAGGTCGGTGTCCGGCTGCTCTACTGGCGCGTGCCGGCGGCCCGCAGGGCCGGTGACGTCGTGCGCGCCCAGTTGGCGCGGCGCCGGCGAACCGCCAAGCCTGCCTCGGCGCCCTTGCCCATCGACTTCGACCGGGTGACGGCCGCGCTGCGGGAAGGCGGGGTTCGCGCAGGCGACGTGCTGGTGGTGCATTCGTCCTTCGGCGCGCTGAAGCCGACGGGCCTTTCGCCGGAGGAGATCATCGGCCGCCTGCTGTCGCTGGTGGGGCCAGAAGGTACGCTGGCCATGCCGGCCATCCCCATCATCGCGCACGAGCCTAGCGGGGACGACAAGTTCAACGACGCCGCGTACGACCGCGTGTTCGAGTACAAGCCCGGCAGCCGGCGGGTGCAGACCGGCATCCTGCCCGCGACCATGATGGCGATGTCCGGAGCGGCTCGCAGCCTGCACCCCGGCAACTCCATGGTCGCTATCGGTCCGGAGGCTGCGCGGATGATGGAAGGCAACATCGCGGGCGACGCGCCCACGCCGTGCGGCCCCACCTCCTCCTGGGCTTATTGCTGGCGCCGTGGCGCCAAGGTCGCGGCGTTGGGCGTGGACCTAGTCCACAGCCTGACCATGATCCACGTGGCCGAGGACTGTTTCGAGGAGAGCTGGCCGGTTCCCGACTGGTACCGGCGACGGCGCTTCCGCGTGGTGGCCGAAGACGGAGCCTTCGACCTGGCAGTCCGCGAGCGCAAGCACGGCTGGTCGCAATATTATGCCGAGCGCGCCTTCTCGCGCGACCTGGACGCCGCGGGCGTGTCCCGGAGCTGGAACGTGGACGGGCTGCCGGTGCATTGCTGCGAGAGCGGCGCGCTGGTGGATTTCCTCCGTTCCCACCCGCGTCCCGGCTACCCGTACCGTTTCCCGCTCGGATTGCCCGGGCGGCGTGCGTGACCGTGGAGTTCCGGCAAGGGCGCGTGCTGCCCGGCTACCAACCGGTATTCTGCACGCGGGAACACGTCTACCTGTTCCGAAGGAACTGGCTCTGGCGCGCCGACCACGACCTGGGCGAGCGTGTCCGGCTGGCCCGCATCCCCGCCGACCGGTCAATCCTTTCACTAGGGCCCAGGATCGTCGAGCGCGTGTTCCGCACCGCGATCCAGAGTGCTGCCCTCTGTGGCCCGGGTACGCTGCTGCTGGCGCGCCGGAGCCGTATCTGGCGGGTGGACCTGGCCACCGGCGACGTGGCCCTCGACCTCGCGATACCGGACGGGCGGGGCCTGCTCGCGTTCGGCAGGATCGTCTCGGCCGCGTCCGGGACGGAGTGGCTCGTCTTCGGCGAGTATTTCAACAATCCAGATCGCGCGGCCGTGCGGCTCTGGCGCAGGAGAACTGAGCGGGACGCGCGATGGGAGGTCGCCGCCGTAATCCCAGCGGGACAGATCAACCACGTCCACGCCCTACACCAGCTCGGCAACGGGGCGGTGTACGTGCTGACGGGCGACTTCGACGGGGCGGCCGGCTTCTGGCAGGTGGACGACGACATTACCGACCCCAGGCCGATCCGTCGTGGGAAGCAGCGGTTCCGCGCCTGCTGGTGGTTCGAGCACGGCGGGAGCGTGGTGTACGGCACGGACTCGCAGTTCGAGGTGAACCGCCTGCTCAGCCTGCAGCCGGGCGACGGGGAGGACGACGACGTCCAAGTCATAGCGGACCTGCCCGGCAGCTGCATCTATCATGGGCGTACCGGCGCCGGACTGGTGTTCTCGACGACGGTCGAGCCGGGCGCTTCCACCGGAAGCTTCGCGCGCGATGCCGTGAACCGCTCCGTAGGGCCGGGCATCACCGGCGACCCAGCGATCTTCCACTATTCGGATGAACTGACGCGCGTCTTCTCCGCTCCCAAGGATGCCTGGCCGCCCAGGTTGGGGCAGTTCGGGACGTTCATGTTCCCTGCCGGGGCTGGGCCGGATGACCGGTTCCACGCCTATGGGGTAGCGGTAAAGGATTATGACGGCGCGTGCCTGACGTTCCACCGGCGATGAACGGGGCCAGCCGGCCCCGCATCCTCTTTCTCTCGACCGGGATCGGCAAGGGCCGGTCGGACCGCAGCCTGTATAACGAGCTGCTCGACGGTTTCGTGGCCCTTGGCGCGTCCGTGCACGTCGTGGTCGTGGACTGGAGCAGGCCGCCCGGCGAGCCGGCCGAGGCGGTCACGCTCGAGAACGGCGTTCCGGCGCTCTTCACCAGTCCTCTCAGGATCGGGCGTGCCGGCGCGCTGGTGGCCAGCGCCGCCAAATGGTACCTGTCCTCTCTGCCCGCACGCCGGGCCGCCGAGCGGTTCCTGCGCGACGAACGGTTCGACCTGGTGATAGCCATCAGCCCGCTGGTAACCTGCGGCCACCTGCTTCGCTGGGCGCTGCGGCGTTTCCGGTGCCGGTCCTTCGTGTACCTGACCGACTTCTTCCCGTTCCACCAGCGCGCCGCCGGGCAGGTACCGGGCGGGCCGCTCCTGAAGCTCATGGCCTGGCTCGAGAACAGCCTAACCGCGCGGGCGGACGTGGTGGGCTGCATGACCCCCGCCGGGGAGGCGTATTTCAGGAAGCATTACCGCGTCGCACCCCGGCAGGCCGTGGCGTCGGTGACCTTGTGGGGCGACCCGTCGCTGGCCCCGGCCACGAACCGAACCGAGGTGCGTCGGGAACTCGGCGTACCCGAGGATGGGTCCCTAGCCGTATTCGGCGGGCAGATCTCGGAGGGGCGCGGGATCGAGGACGTGCTGGACGCGGCCGAGAAGGCCAGGACCGAGCGCCCCGACCTGCACTTCCTCTTCATCGGCTCGGGCCGTCTCGAGCCCCTGGTGCGCGACTTCATCGCGCAGGGTCGCGGCAACGTCCACCTGCGCGCGCCCATGGCCAGGGATGCCTATCTGCGCGCGCTGACCGGCTGCACGGTCGGACTGGTGGCGACCATCGCGGACACCGGCGTGCCAACTTTCCCGTCCAAGACAATGGACTACCTGCGCGCGGGACTGCCCGTGATCGCCTCGGTGGAGGACAGCACCGATTATACGGAGTTTGTCCAACGCTACGGCTTCGGCGTCTCCGTACCCGCGAACAGGCCCGACGAGTACCTGGCTGCCATATGTCGCGTCGTTGACGACGAAGGTCGGGCTGCGGCCATGCGGGATGGCGGACGGCGCGCGCTACGCGAGGAGTTCAGCCCAACAGCCGCGGCGCAACGTATTCTGACACTTACCGGAACAGCGATTAGGTAGCCAGGTTTGCTGGACGAGGATTGAGCCATCCACTAGGAAGCAATCGATAATGGCAGGTTTTGGGGCGTCGAAGCACTTGTCCGCACACGCCCTCCCCACCCGCATCGCCGCGGTCGCAACGCACCTGCCTGACCGTGTGCTGAGCAATGACGAACTTGCCGCGCTCTACCCCGCTTGGCCGGCCGCCAAGATCTTGGACAAGACCGGCATCCTGGAACGTCGGGTGGCCGCGGAGGGCGAGACCGCGACCGACCTCGCCTTTCACGCGGCCGAGAAGCTGTTCGCGACAGGCGCCGTCGCGCGCGAGGACGTCGACTTCCTGATCCTGTGCACCCAGGCGCCCGACCACTTCCTGCCCACATCCGCCTGCGTGCTCCAGCACCGGCTGGGGCTGCCGACCTCCACGGGCGCGCTGGACATCAATCTCGGCTGCTCGGGGTTCGTGTACGGGCTATCGCTGGCCGCCGGGCTGATCGCGGGGAACATGGCGGGCAACGTGCTGCTGCTGACGGCCGACACCTATTCCAAGTTCATCCACCCGCAGGACAAGAGCGTGCGCACCCTGTTCGGCGACGGCGCCGCGGCCACGCTGGTTACCAAGGAACCGGAGGGCGGCACCGCCTCGATCGGCCCCTTCGTGTTCGGCACCGACGGCGCGGGCGCTGGCGACCTGATCGTGGAGGCGGGCGCGTCCCGCCTGCCGCGCAGCGCCGAGACCGGACTGGAGGCGGAGGACGCGGCCGGCAACGTCCGCTCGCGCGACCACCTGTACATGAACGGGGGCGCGGTGCTGAACTTCTCGCTTCGCGAGGTGCCGCGCGCGGTGGCCAAGCTGATGGAGCAGGCCGGCACCACGGCGGCCGACTACGACAGATTCGTCCTCCACCAGGCCAACAAGTTCATGCTGGACGCGCTCAGCAAGAAGCTGGACGTGCCCGCCCTCAAGGTCAGCCGCCACTTCGAGCGGATCGGCAACACCGTGTCCTCCACCATCCCCTTCGTGCTAGAGCGGGAGATAGCAGAGGGGACCTGTTCCCCGGGCACGCGCATGATGCTAGTGGGCTTCGGGGTCGGCCTGTCTTGGGCCGCTACGTCCATCACTTTGTGACGATTTTTCGACGGAGAACACCTGTGAGCGAGTTCTACGAGGGCTTGGCCGAGATCCTGGAAGTGGACGAGGCCGAGGTGACCCCGGAGCGGGAGCTGGGCGAAAACTGGGACAGCCTGGCAATCGTTTCCACCATCGCGCTGATCGACGACGTGTACGACGTGCAGGTACGGCCCGAGAAGCTGGCCGAGTGCAAGACGGTCGGCGATGTCGAGGCGCTGGTCGAAGCGCACAGGTCCGAGTCCGGGGACGCCTGACACCCATGCACGGCAAGACCGGCCAGCACGCCCAGACGCGCGGCGCCCGCATCGTGGGCGTCGTGTCGGCGCTGCCCCCCAAGGTGGTCGAGAACGACGCGTTCGTCGACCGCTTTGGCGACGCGGTGGCCGAGGTCACCAAGATGACAGGTGTGAAGTCGCGCCACGTCGCCGAGGACGGGGTGGCGACCAGCGACCTGTGTTTCGCGGCAGGCCAGCGCCTGCTGGAGGGCCTGGGTTGGGAGCCGGAGACGATCGACGGGATCATCTTTATCTCTCAGTCGCCCGACTATCCGCTGCCGGCCACCGCCTGCCTGCTGCAGGAGCGGTTGGGTATGCGGACCACCACGGTCGCCTTCGACGTGAACTTGGGATGCTCGGCCTATCCATATGGCCTGTGGTTGGCGATGAGCCTGATCCAGACGGGTTCTATGGACCGCGTGCTGGTGGCGGTGGGCGACATTAACACGCGCGCCAACGATCCGCTCGACCGCTCGGTCGCCATGCTGTTCGGCGACTGCGGCGCCATGACCGCGCTGGAGGCCGGCGACCCGGAGGCCGACCAGGCCCACTTCGTGCTGGGCACGGACGGCCGAGGCGGCGACAACCTGATCGTGCCTGCCAGCCGGCACCGCGACCGCACCGGCGACGCGCGCTTCGCGGGCCGCAACCTGGACATGGTCTACATGGACGGGGCCGAGATCTTCAACTTCACGCTGAAGGCGGTGCCGGCGCTGGTGCGCGAGACCATCGAGGTCGCTGGCGTGCCGCAGGAGGAGTACGGCGCCTTCCTGTTCCACCAGGCTAACACCTTCATGCTGAACCACTTGGCCAAGAAGGCCAAGCTCCCGAAGGATAAGGTGCCGATTAACATGGACCGCTACGGCAACACGTCGTCGGCGACCATCCCGCTGGTGATGACTACGGACTCGGCCGAGCAGCTGAAGGCGGACCGGACACGGATCGGCATGTTCGGCTTCGGCGTGGGCTATAGCTGGGCGTCCGCCTCGCTGGAGGTCGGGCCGCTCAGGGTTTGCGAGACGGTGATCGCTTGAGCGCCTTCGCAGAGGACTGCCTCCGCGGCCGTCACATCCTCGTGACGGGCGCATCCAGCGGCATCGGCAAGGCCGCGGCCGAGCAGGTCGCCGCGCACGGCGCCCGCGTGGCGCTGGTCGCCCGCAACTCCGAGAGGCTGGAGGCGGTGCGCACCTCGCTACCTGGTGAAGACCACACCATCCACCAAGTGGACCTGGAAGGCGTGGACACGGCCGCGGTCGCGGTCGCGGGCATCGCGAAGGCGAACGGCGCGTTCGACGGCATCTTCTACTCCGCCGGCGCCACGCTGGTGCTTCCCGTCCGCCTGCTCAAGGACAAGCACCTGGACGAGACGTTCGGGGCGGGGGTGTACGGCGCGTTCGGGACGCTGAAGGCGGCCGCGAAGAAGGGCGTCATGAACGACGGCGGCTCTATCGCCGTCATGTCCTCGGTGGCGGCGCTGCGCGGACGTCCCGCGCTGTCGGCCTACTGCGCCGCCAAGTCTGCGGTGGACTCGCTGGTGCGCTGCGCCGCGCTGGAATTTGCACCCCGCAGGATTCGCGTGAACTCGATCCGCGCGGCCGCCGTCGAGACGCCGCTGCATCACGACTACATGGCGTCCATCGGGCCGGAAGCGACCAAGGACTATACCGACCGCCACCCGCTGGGCTTCGGCCAGCCGGAGGACGTGGGCAATGCGGTGCTCTACCTGCTTTCCGACGCCTCGCCCTGGATCAGCGGCGTCAACCTGCTGGTCGACGGCGCGGCCGCCGTTAAGTGATCGCGCGGGCGCGCGCACGATGACGAGCCAGGAAACCGTCTCCCCGGTCCATCCCGTGTTCCGGGACGACTGCTTCGCCGGGCGCACCGTGTTCGTCACCGGCGCTTCGTCCGGCATCGGCCGCTCGGCCGCAGAGGCCCTATCGCGGCACGGGGCGCGGCTGGTGCTGAACGGCCGGAGCGAGGAGCGGCTGCGCGAGACGCTGGGACGCCTGTCGGGAGAGGGGCATACGGTGGTGCCCGGCGAGCTGACGGATGCGGACGCGACCGCCGAGCTGGTCAAGACGGCCGCGCGGGACCACGGGCCGTTCCACGGCATCTTCCACGCCGCCGGCAACTTCGCGGTGCGCGCGATCAAGGTCACGCGCCAGAGCCACCTCCACCAGACGTTCGACGCCAGCGTGTTCGGAGCCTATGGCGTAGGCCGCGCAGCCGCGAGCCCCAAGGTGCTGGCCGACGGCGGCTCCCTCCTGCTGATGAGCTCGGTGGCGGCGCTGCGCGGCAACGCGGCGCTGGCCGCCTATTCGGGTGCCAAGGCAGCCGTGCTGGGGCTCACCCGCGTACTGGCGCTGGAACTGGCCGGGCGACGCGTGCGGGTGAACGCGGTGGTGGCGTCCACCATCACCACCGAGATGCACTGGAAAACGCTGGAGAACGCCGACATGACCCATGTGGACGCCAACGAGGCGCGCCACCCGCTGGGTTTCGGGGCGCCGGCACAGATGGACGACGCGGTGATGTTCCTGCTGGGGGACGCGTCCAGCTGGATCACGGGCGCCGAGATCCCGGTGGACGGGGGCTATTCGGCCGGTTGAAGGGTTAAGGACGGCGTGACGGAACGGCTTATTATTGTCGGCGGGGGCGGCTTCGCGCGCGAGGCCTTCACCTGGGCCAGCGACTGCGCGGCCGCGGGGCGGGTGCCGCCGGTTGCGGGCTACCTGGACGACGCAGGCAACGTACTGGCGCACGCCGACCGCTACGCCATGCCGTACCTTGGCACGATCGACGGGTTCGACGTGGCCGCCGGCGACCAGTTCCTGCTGGCGCTGGGATCGCCCCGTACCAAGCGGATCGTACGCGAGCGGCTCCTGGTGCGCGGCGCCCGGTTCCCCACCGTGATCCACCCCACCTGCATCATCACGCCCACCTGCACGATCGAGGAAGGCGCGTTCCTGTGCGTGGGCTGCATCATCGCGCCGGACTCCACGGTGGGCGCGTTCGTCACCATGAACACCGGGTCCGGCACAGGCCACGACGCCACCGTAGGCGCCTTCTCCGTGCTGGCGTCGCGCGTCGCCATCGGCGGCGAGGCGGAGATCGGCGAGGACGTGAGCATCGGGTCGGGCGTCGAGGTGCTGCCCCGCATCCGCATCGGCCGCGGCGCCACCATCGGGCCGGGCTCGGTGCTGTACCGCTCGGTGCCCGCGGGCGCCACCATGTACGCGCCCGCGGCCAAGCGGCTGCGGATGGCGACGGGAGAGGCCAAGTGATCCACAGGCGCGCCTTCACCGACGATGCTGTGCTGCGCGACGAGGCAGCGCGGCTGTTCGACGCGGGCTTCATGTTCGCCGGCATGACGGACGAACTGGCGAACGAGCGCGACTATGTGACGTTGGACTATCCAGGCGCGGCCGTGGTGGTGCAGAACTTCAGGGGCGAGCTTCGCGCCTTCCAGAATGTCTGCGCGCACCAGTTCGCGCGTCTTCAGGACGGGCCGCGCGGCAACCGCGTGCTGATGTGCCGGTATCACGGGTGGAACTACAATGCCGAGGGCTACCCGTTCGGCATTCCGCGCAAGTCGGAATACGCGCTCGGCGACGTGCCGCGCGAGTGCCTGTCGCTTAAACCCTACCGCGTGGAGACCTGCGGCCGCTTCGTGTTCGTGTGCCGGCCCGACTGCCCGTTCGATCTCAGAACTTGGCTGGGCGGCTTCTACGCCACGCTGGAGGAACTGAGCGGGCACTTAGGTAACGAGCATCGCTTCGCCGAGCTGCCGCATCGCGCCAACTGGAAGCTCTTGGTCGAGAACGTGCTCGACTACTACCATTGCGCGACGCTCCACCGCGAGACGTTCGTGGCCGACGGCTACTGCGTGACGGCGCCGGAGGACGTAACGTTGGACGGGCCGCACAGCAGCTTCGCCCTGCCTCGCACGCCGTCCGCCAGCGAGGACAAGGAGGCGGTCCGGCGGCGCTTCCTGTCGCACCTGGCCAAGCGGTCGTTCCAGCACGACAGCTACCTGCACCTGTTCGTGTTTCCCAACCTGTTCGTGTCGTCCACAGAAGGCCGCGCCTTCTTCGTGGGACAGGCGCTGCCCCGGGCGGCCGGCGAGACCGACCTCCGCGTTCGTTACTTCGAGCCCGCCGGCTTGGCAGCCCGGCACCGGAGCCGGCAGGAGATGGTCAACAAGCAGTTCAGCGACACGGGGCTTGCCATCATCGCCGACGAGGACAAGCCGATGCTGGAGTCCATCCAGGTCAACATGACCATCGCCGACGGTCCGGGCTTCCTGGGCAAGGGCGAGGTCCGCATCCGCGCCTGGCGCGAGGCGTACGGGCGTGCGATGGCGAACGGGCTGGCGACCGTACTACCCCCTGCCCTCCCCGCGCTGGAGGCCGTGGCATGAGCGCGCCCACGGCCGAGCTGCTTCGCCCCGAACTGCTCCGGGACGACGCACAGGCGCCCATCCGGCTGGAACGGCCGGGTTCGGCCGACAACCGCCTGCTCTACGCCGACCCGTCCTATTTCACGGCGGAGCAGGCCGCCCTGCGCGACGCGGCCTGGCACTTCGTTGGGACCACGGACGAACTGGTGCAAAACAACGAGTGGGTGCGCGCGGACGCGTTCGGCTGCGACCTGTTCGTGCAGAACGTTGGAGGCGAGCTCCGCGGGTTCCTGAACGTGTGCCAGCACCGCGGCTTTCCTATTCGCCGCGAGGCGAGCGGGCGCGGGCCGATCCTGTGCGGCTTCCACGCCTGGCGCTACGACGGCGAGGGACGGCTGGTGGGCGTAGCGCGCAACGAGGAGCTCTACGCCATGCCCCGCGAGGAGCGAGCGGACCGCTCGCTGGTACCGATGCGCGTCGAGGCGGCAGGCCCCTTCGTGTTCGCGGCAGCGTCCGGGCGGGCGCCAGCGCTGGCCGACTATCTCGGCCGCACCTACGCGCTGCTCCTCGCCGTCGGCGCCCGCAAGGGGGCCATGCGCCATCGCTGGGCGGGCGAGGTCCAGGCCAACTGGAAGCTCTATTACGAGATCACGCTGGACGACTACCACGTGGCCTTCGTGCATCCCGGCTCGCTCGGTGCGGACGTGCGCGACGCCAAGTTCCTGACCTACGAGCGGTCGGGCGCCCACTCGCGCATGTTCGCCAGGCGTACCGACGACTGGAACTTTCCCGGCTTCTGGGACGCCGTGGGGCGGGGCGAGTACGAGTTCGCCGGCTACAAGATCCACCACTTCTTTCCCAATCTGTTCCTGGTGGCAGGCCGCGACCAGGTGCTGCTCACCCGCCTGACCCCGATAGCGGCCGACCGCACGGGGCTCGACGACTGGGTGTTCGAGGTGACGGGCAACCCGCGCGACGACGCCGGGTGGGACGAGTACGTGGCCCTCCAGCGCCGCGTCAGCGCAGAGGACCAGGACGCCTGCACCGCACAGCAGCGCGTGATCGCCGACTTCGGCCGCGCGCCCGTCTATGGCCGGCTGGAACAGCGGCTCGCTTGGTTCCACGACAGCTACGAGGAACTGGTCGGTGCGCCCACCCGTGCCCGGCTAACGGGAGAAGCCACGGGGCGGCCCGATCGCCGCTGACGGCTCTCCCGTGCGTATCTTGTTCCTGACCCAGTGGTTCCAGCCCGAGCCGACGTTCAAGGGCCTGGCGTTCGCCAAGGCCCTGCAGGCGCTCGGGCATGACGTGGAGGTGCTGACCGGCTTTCCCAATTATCCGGGCGGGAAGGTGTACGGGGGCTACCGGATCCGGGCGGTGCAGCGCGAGGTGATGGACGGCGTGCCCGTGACCCGGGGCTTGCTCTACCCCAGCCACGACCAGTCCGCGTTCCGGCGCATCCTCAACTACTGCTCGTTCGCGGCCTCCTCGACGCTGCTGGCGCTAACGCTCAGGCGGCCGGACGTCGTCTACGTCTACACGCCGCCTATGACCGCGGCCGCCGGCGCTGTGGCGCTGCGCCTGTTCCGGCGCGTGCCCTTCGTGGTGGACGTGCAGGACCTTTGGCCGGACACGCTGGCCGCGACGGGCATGGTACGGCACGGCTGGATGATGCGGGCGGTGGGCGCCTGGACCAACTTCGTATTCCGGCGATCGTCCCAGGTCGTGGTGCTCTCGCCGGGGTTCAAGCGCACGCTGGAAGCGCGCGGGATCGGCCGGCCGATCACGGTTATCCCGAACTGGGCGCCGCCCGAGATCACCGATCAGGCGCAGCACCTGCCGGCCCCCGCGGCACGAGACGGCTTCAACGTGGTATTCGCCGGCAACATGGGGCACGCCCAGGCGTTGGGCGTAGTGGTGGAGACTGCCAAGCGGCTGGCCCGGGAGGCTCCCGACGTCCGCTTCACGCTGGTAGGTGGAGGCCTGGGCCGCGATCCCCTGCGCACGGCTGCGGAGGCGGCCGGCCTCGACAACATCTCCTTCCCCCCTGCGCGCCACCCGTCGGAGATGGGAATCGTCTTCGCGGACGCGGACGCGCTCCTGGTTCATCTGCGCGACGACCCGCTGTTCGCCATCACCATCCCGTCCAAGACCCAGGCCTATCTCGCGGTCGGTCGCCCTATCCTGATGGGCGCGCGCGGCGACGCCGCGGCCGTCGTGGAGGAGGCGGGTGCGGGCTTCGCGTTCCAGCCGGAGGATGCCGACGCCCTCGCCGACGCGGTGCTCCGGCTGCGTGCCCTGCCGGCCGAGGCCCGCGCCGCCATGGGACGGGCGGGCGCCGCCTACTATGCCGAGCGGATGTCGTTCGACGCCGGCGTGGCGGCGATGGACCAAGTGCTGCGCGAGGCGGCCCAGGCCTGAGCCCGTCCTTTCAGGGCTTGAAGCGCCCGTCGCTTCCCCAGAACTCGGACATGGTGCCAATGCTGTTCTCGTTCACGTCCTGGCGGCGCACCACGCGCAGCACCGTCAACCAGATGATCTTCAGGTCCAACCAGGTCGACCGGTGGTCCACGTACCAAAGGTCCAGCGCGAACTTCTCTTCCCACGAGATGGCGTTACGGCCGTTCACCTGCGCCCAGCCCGTCAGGCCCGGCTTCACCTCGTGCCGACGCGCCTGTTCCGCCGTGTAGCGCGGCAGGTAGCGCATCAGCAGCGGGCGCGGACCCACCAGGCTCATGTCGCCCTTGAGCACGCTGATGAGGCCCGGCAGCTCGTCCAGGCTGGAAGCGCGAAGGGCACGGCCCACCCGCGTCAGGCGGAACTCGTCCAGCAACGGCTCGCCCTTCTCGTCGCGCCGGTCGGCCATGGTACGAAACTTCAGCATGTCGAACGGTCGCGCACGCAGCCCCGGCCGCTGCTGCCGGAATAGGAGCGGCCGGCCCATGCTGATCCACACCGCCACGGCCGCGCCTAGCACGAAGGGCGACAGGATCACCAGCCCGGCCAGCGCGCCGGCCACGTCGATCAGCCGCTTCAGCACGTCAGCGCCCCGACAGTCCTTCGACCACTGTGCACACCCGGTCCACGTCCGCGTCCGTCATGGCGGAGCCCGACGGCAGGCAAAGCCCGTCCGCGAAGGCGCGCTCGGCCTCGGTGCCGCCCCGGTAGCGCGCGTCGGCGAACACCGGCTGGAGGTGCATAGGCTTCCACAATGGTCGGCTCTCGATATTCACCGCCTCCAACGCGAGGCGCACGGCTTCCCGGTCGACGCCGGCTGCGTCCGGGTCGATTTGTACCGTGGTCAGCCAGCGGTTAGCGTGCATGCCGTCCGCCTCCGGGCTGAAACGGAAGCCCGGCAAACGGCTCAGCCGCTCCGCGTAAAGCGTGTTAATAGCGCGCCGGCGCTCCACGCGGTTCGCCAGCACGCGCAGCTGGCCCACGCCGATCGCGGCACACACGTTGCTGAGCCGGTAGTTGTATCCGTAGGTCGTGTGCTCGTAGTGCGGCGCCGGGTCGCGCGCCTGGGTGGACAGGAAGCGCGCCTGCGCTATCCCATCGCCGTCGTTGCTCGCGAGTGCGCCCCCGCCCGAGGTGGTGATGATCTTGTTGCCGTTGAACGACAGGATCACCCAGTTCGCGCCCGCGCCTGCGTGCCGTCCTTCGCGATAGGCGCCCACCGCCTCGGCCGCGTCGCTGATCCAGGTGAACCCGTACTCGTCGCGCAGAGCCGCCATGCGCGCGCCGTCGATCACGTGGCCGTACAGGTCGGTGGTGACCACCACCCTAGGCACGCCGTTCGCCGCACGGGCGGCGCGCAGCTCCTCTTCCAGCAGATCGAGGTCGAGCAGGAACATGTCGGGTTCGACGTCCAGGAACACCGGGGCCGCGCCCGCGTACAGGATCGGCGCCACGCCCCCGATGAAGGTCATGGTAGAACCCCAGACCTCGTCGCCCGTCCCGACGCCCGACAGGCGGAGCGCCAAGTGCAGCGCGGCAGTGCCGCTGGAGAGCGCAGCGACGTGCGCCTGACCGGTCAGCTCGGCCAGCCCCTGCTCGAAGGCGGTGACCATAGGCCCAGTGGGCGCGATCCAGTTGCTGGCGAACACCTCGTCCACCAGCTGAGCCTCGTCGCCGCCCATGTGCGGCGCGGACAGAAACATTCGATCGGCCAAGGCGCCGCTACTCCACGCTATTCCGGGGCGCCCGCTGCGCCGCGCGCGGGCGGGCACTAAGCCGCGAGCGGACGCTGTCAACGCGGCGCGACCAGCGCCTCCTTCCGTTGTTGCCCGAAAACGTGTAGCCGCCCGCCCATCCAGCCGCCCGCCCCTGCGGCACCAGCAAACAGGCACCCGAAATGAAGGCAGTTATCCTGGCAGGCGGCCTCGGCACACGCTTCAGCGAGGAAACCAGCGTTCGGCCGAAGCCGATGATCGAGGTGGGAAGCAAGCCCATCCTGTGGCACATCATGAAGATCTACGCCGCCCACGGCATCAATGACTTCGTGATCTGCTGCGGCTACAAGGGCTATGTCATCAAGGAGTATTTTGCGAACTACTTCCTGCACACTTCCGACGTGACGTTCCGCATGAGCGAGAACCGCATGGAGGTGCACCAGCGTCGCGCCGAGCCGTGGAACGTGACGTTGGTGGACACGGGCGACGCGTCCATGACGGGTGGCAGGCTGAAGCGCGTGGCCGAGCACGTGGCCGGCGAAGAAGCGTTCTGCATGACCTATGGCGACGGTGTCGGAGACGTCGACGTCTCCGGCCTGATCGCGTTCCACCGCGCCCATGGGAAGCAGGCGACGCTCACCTCCGCGGTGCCGCCCGGCCGCTTCGGCGCACTGGACATGGACGGCGACCGGGTAGCGAGCTTTCTGGAAAAGCCTGAGGGCGACGGTGCCGCCATCAACGCCGGCTATTTCGTCCTGTCCCCGGCCGTGCTGGACCGGATCGAGGGCGACGACACCATCTGGGAGCAGGAGCCGCTGCGTGGGCTGGCGGCCGACGGCGAGCTGATGGCGTGGCGCCACCGCGGCTTCTGGCAGCCCATGGACACGCTGCGCGACAAGCTGCACCTGGAGGAACTGTGGGCGGCCGGCGCGCCGTGGAAGAGCTGGTCGTGAGCGCGAAGACCGACGGCCGCGGCCGCGTCGACCCGGGCTTCTGGAGCGGCCGGCGCGTCTTCCTGACCGGCCACACGGGCTTCAAGGGCAGCTGGCTGGCGCTGTGGCTCCAGTCTATAGGCGCCGAGGTCCGAGGCTTCGCGCTTCCGCCCAACACCGAGCCGGCGCTGTTCAACGCCGCGCGCGTGGGCGAAGGCATGGAAAGCAAGCTGGGCGACATCCGCGACGGCGAGCGCCTTCGTGCTGCCCTGGCGGGTTTCGCGCCGGAGATCGTGATCCACATGGCCGCCCAGCCGCTGGTGCGCGCGAGCTACGACGACCCGGTCGGCACCTATGCCACCAACGTCATGGGCACGGTGAACCTCATGGAGGCGGTGCGCGCGGCACCGGGCGTACGCGCGGTGGTCTCCGTCACCACGGACAAGTGCTACGAGAACCGGGAATGGGCCTGGAGCTATCGCGAGGACGAGGCCATGGGCGGCCACGACCCGTACAGCAGCTCCAAGGGCTGCGCCGAGCTGGTCACGGCCGCCTATCGGCGATCCTTCTTCGCGGGCGGGGACGCCCCCGCGGTGGCGAGCGCGCGGGCGGGCAACGTGATCGGGGGCGGCGACTGGGCGGCCGACCGGCTGGTTCCCGACGTGCTGCGCGCGTTCGAGCGCGGCGAGGCGGTCCGCATCCGCAACCCACTGTCCACCCGCCCCTGGCAGCACGTGCTGGAGCCGCTCTCCGGCTACCTGGTGCTCGCCCAGGCACTGGCGGACGAGGGCCAGGCGCACGCCGAAGGCTGGAACTTCGGCCCGCGCGACGAGGACGCCCGGCCCGTCGACTGGATCGTGGAAGAGATGACCGCCCGCTGGCCCGACGCCGACGCCTGGGAGCGCGACGAG